>Ga0308157_10002560_pt1 | contig 29301 bp, 18 predicted proteins | sample PhyBR1_FD_201035 | JGI IMG/M metagenome (GOLD analysis project Ga0308157, IMG submission 201035) | Phyllosphere microbial communities from UC Gill Tract Community Farm, Albany, California, United States - DLSLB.R1 | ecosystem: Host-associated > Plants > Phyllosphere > Unclassified | place: USA...
GGTAAAAATTATCAAGTTTAAAACGCTCCCTGCGGGGACTCAATATATATACAATTAATATGGGATGTGGAAGTTGTTCAACAGGTGGTGGTTGCACCCCTAATGGATGCAAGAGTAATGGCTCATGTGGCACCGGTGGTTGCCAAACGATGGAAGTACACGATTGGCTATCCAACCTGGATATGCCTGCTAATTATAAACCTTTTCAGGTTACCGAAATCAAATTTAAAGGCTCTCGTAAAGAATTTTTCTTAAACAGCGATAACATTTACCTGGAAATCGGCGAATTGGTCGCCGTTGAAGGGCCAACAGGTGGTTTCGATGTAGGGCATGTTTCGCTTACCGGGGAATTGGTGCGGATACAAATGAAGCGCCGTAAGACCAGCATCGATCAGGTGGTAAAGAAAATTTACCGTAAAGCTACTGATGCTGATGTAGAAAAATGGAATGCTGCAAAAGGAATGGAATGGGAAACCATGCACAAGGCCCGTAAACTGGCGCTCGATCTCCGTTTGCAGATGAAAATAAGCGATGTAGATTATCAGGCTGATAAAACCAAAGCAACATTCTTTTACACGGCCGATGGACGGGTGGATTTTCGTGAGCTGATTAAAAAAATGGCCGAGAGTTTCCGCATCAGGATTGAAATGCGCCAGATCGGAATGCGTCAGGAAGCCGGCCGTTTAGGCGGAATAGGTTCTTGTGGACGCGAACTGTGCTGCTCTACCTGGTTAACCAACTTTAAAACAGTTTCTACTGCTGCAGCACGTTATCAGAACCTGTCGCTCAATACCTTAAAGCTTGCCGGCCAGTGCGGTAAATTAAAATGTTGTTTAAATTATGAACTCGACACCTATTTGGACGCCTTAAAAGACATTCCGGATAAAATCGAGAATTTAGATACTGAAGCAGGTTATGCCCGTCACCAAAAAACCGATATTTTTAAAAAAATAATGTGGTTTAGTTACCAGGGCGATGAAAACTGGATTCCGGTTAAGGCTGCCCGGGTAAAAGAAATTATGGCGTTGAACAAAGCCGGGAAAAAGGTGCCGAACCTGAAAGAAGATGCCATTCAGGTTGCAGCTCCGGTAGTTGTAGAGAAATCGTTCGATTACGAAAACGTAGTGGGACAGGATAGCTTAACCCGTTTGGATGAGCGTTCTAGAGGTAAAAATAACCGGAACAATAACCAGAAAAACAACCGCAATAACCCAAAAAATAGCCGGGACAGGGTGCCTGCCGGGGAGAAAAATGCTCCGCAAAACAACAATAAGCAGCAAATTCAGCAAGGCGGACAGAAACAACAACAGCAACAGCAGGGAGGAAAACAACCTCAAAATCAGAAACAACAAAATACTGTGTCTAAAGGTCAGCAACCTGCTGTACCAAAACCTGCACATGTGAATGGGCCTAAGCCGCAAAACAATAAGCCTAAACCGCAGCAACAGCCTCAGGGTCAAAAATCTGTTGTTAAAGCTGAAGGAAGTGCGGAGCAGGGAGAAAAACCAGAACAAAGCAAAAGTAAAAACAGAAACAACCGTAGGAAAAATACTAACCGCCGAAACAATAACAATGGTTCAGAAAATAAACCTGCTGCCGAATAAAATAAACCTGTTGGTTTTCGGTTTTTGTGCAATGGTGTCATTACTGACTGGCTGTACCAGTGGTACTGTTATCGATAGTAATGTTGAACTTGCCGATCGGCGCTGGACTTACCGTAACCACATTTCAACACCGTTTGAGATTAAGGATTATACCAAAGGTTATAATATTTACTTCAAATTGAGGCATACTGCTGATTACAAGTATGCTAATATTTTTATTTTGGCGCACTTTAAAGATGGGAAACAGGTAGTAACCAAACGTTACCAGTACAAGCTGGCTAAAAATGATGGTGAATGGCTGGGAAGCGGCTCAGGTAATATATTTAGCTATACCCTGCCTATGCTCACTAACTATCATTTTCCCCGGAACGGGAAGTTTGATGTAGAAATTGAGCAGAATATGCGCGATAACCCGTTGTTAGAAGTAAGCGATGTAGGACTGGCAATTGAGCAGAGTCAATAACCAGAAGTAAGACATAACATTTCGTTATGCTGAAATAAATAGTCAGGGATTAGCTGGCCAGACTACCTCTGTGTTTTTCCGGCACCTCCTAAATGTATTGCAATAAATTCTCCAGTTTCATTCCTCTCGATCCTTTTAATAATACCAGATGATCCTGAATAGGGTTTTGCTGTAAGTAATCTGCTGCTTCTGCCGGTGTTTCGAAAAATAAGCCATTAACCTGATCTTTAAAGGCATAAAAATATTTACCAATAAAAATCAGCTGGTCTAAGCCACTTTCCTGTGCCTGGTTAATAATCAGTTGGTGCTGGGCTGGCGATTCAGGGCCGAGTTCAAACATATCGCCCAAAATTGCAGTCTTTTTTTTCGCCGATAAGACTGAAATATTATTTAAAGCGGCAGTCATACTGCTTGGATTTGCATTGTAAAAGTCACAAATTACTGTGTTTTTTTCGGTTTTGGTTAATTGCGAACGGTTGTTTTTGGGCTGATAATTAGCTAAACCGGCATTGATTTCATCAGAATTCATATCAAAGAAATCGCCAATACAGATTGCCGCCAAAATATTTTCGAAATTGTAACTGCCAGTTAAATTGGTTTTAACTGTAGATTCAGTTTCATGGTTGGTCCAGGTCACCTCAATAAAAGGATCGCTACTTTTTAATGCGCCTTTAATGGTATTGCCATTTTCAGTTCCATAATAAATCAGTTTGCTTAAACCTGCGGTATTGCTCATTTCAAGCAGGTAAGGGTTGTTCCGGTTAATGAACGTATAGCCATTGGTTGCTTTGAGGTAAGCATAAAGCTCTGCTTTTCCTTTTTTTACCCCTTCAAAGCCACCAAATCCATCTAAATGCGCCATCCCTACATTTGTAATAATGCCATGAGTAGGCTGGGCAATGGTACAAAGCAGTTCAATTTCTTTCTGGTGGTTTGCGCCCATTTCTATCACTGCAATTTGCACATCGGGTGTAATCGCCAAGATAGAGAGCGGAACACCGATATGATTATTCAGGTTGCCAAAAGTGGCGAAGGTTTTATAGCGTTCGGCTAGAACGGCGTTTATCAGTTCTTTACTGGTGGTTTTCCCGTTGCTGCCGGTTAGGCCAATAACAGGGATGTTAAGTTGTTTGCGATGATAACGGGCCAAATCCTGCAAAGTGCTTAAAACATCATCTACCAGTAAGCATTGTGCATTTTCTGCATATTTTTTTTCATCAATTACGGCATAAGCTGCTCCCCTTTCAATGGCTTGAGAGGCAAATTCATTTGCATTAAAAAGATCACCTTTCAATGCAAAAAATATACAACCGGGTGTAATGTGTCTTGTATCGGTAGAAATAACAGGGTTTTGCAAATAATGGCCGTATAGTTTTTCGGTTGTAATCATATGGTCGTAAAAAATATGATGTAAAATTAAGCTTTAGCAACAACAAAAAACAAAATTAGTACATTAGGTAAAATTATTTTCGCATGAAAAGACTGTTGACGTTCTGCCTCACCTTGCTGTGCTCTGTTTTATGGGTGCAGGCTCAGTTGAAAAGCCCCGATGATTTTCTGGGCTACGAACTTGGCACTCGCTTCACTCCGCACCATAAAGTAGCCGATTATTTCAGGCAAATTGCTGCGGCTTCTCCGAAAAATGTAAAACTAATTGAATATGGCAAAACAAATGAAGGCAGGTCTTTACTGGTAGCTATTGTTTCTACTCCAGAAAATATCAGCCGGTTGGAACAAATCAGGAATAACAATCTGAAACTGACTACAGGAAACAATGCCAATGTTGATTTAACCCATCAACCTGCAATACTTTGGTTAAGCTATAATGTGCATGGTAACGAAGCAAGCTCTACCGAAACATCGATGAAAATGTTATACACGCTGGCATCAGGAAATAATAAACCCGCTGGCGAATGGCTAAAAAATATAGTTGTGGTAATCGATCCCTGTTTAAATCCTGACGGGCGTGATCGTTATGTAAACTATTTCAATAGTGTAGTTGGAAAAACTTCAAATCCCGATCCTTCTTCCCGTGAGCACATAGAGCCCTGGCCCGGAGGCAGGGCCAACCATTATTATTTTGATTTAAACCGCGACTGGGCCTGGCAAACACAAATAGAGAGTCAGCAAAGACTGGCACTATACAACCAATGGATGCCTCAGGTGCATGTCGATTTTCACGAACAAAGCTATAACGAACCTTATTACTTTGCACCCGCTGCAGAACCCGTACATCAGGATATTACGCCATGGCAAAAAAGTTTTCAGGTGGTTGTTGGAAAAAATAATGCTAAATATTTTGATGCAGAAGGCTGGCAATATTTCACCAAAGAGCGTTTCGATCTGCTTTACCCTTCTTATGGCGATACTTACCCCCTCTACAACGGATCAATAGGGATGACTTATGAGCAAGGGGGTATTCGGGCTGGTTTATCAGTAGTAACCAACGACGGCGACACGCTTACTTTGAAAGATCGAATTGCCCACCACTTTACAACAGGAATGTCGACCGTTGAAGTAACAGCTTTAAGCCATACCAAACTTTTAGAAGAATATAAAAAATACTTTCAGCAAGGTCTCAGCAGTGCGCCTGGTATTTATAAAAGTTATATCATTAAGGCAAGTAACCTGTCGCGCTTAAAAAAACTAGCCGAACTGCTGACTAAAAATAAGATCGAATTTGCTTTTGGCGGTGATAAACAAGGCCGTGGTTACGATTATGATACACAAAGAGAGGAGAATTTTTCGATCGGGCGGAATGATCTGATTGTAAATGTGCTGCAATCGCGCGCGGTGCTGGCTAATGTACTGTTAGAGCCACATACTTTTGTAACCGATTCCAACACTTACGATATTACTGCCTGGGCCTTGCCTTATATATATGGATTAAAAGCTTACGCCAGTAAGGAGAGTATAAAAGGTAAATTTTCTACATTAGAAGAACCTAAAGTAGCAAGTAACGAAGTGGATAAACCACTAGCCTGGCTGTTTAGCTGGGGAGCAAGCGAGGACACACAAGTGTTAATTGCCTTGCAAAAGGAAAATATCAAGGTAAGGCAGGCCGATCAGCCGTTCTCGGTAAATGGAAAAGATTACCCTGCCGGCACCTTAATTGTACTAAGGGCTGAAAATGAAAGGCTGGCCAGGGGAGTTAAAGATAAGGTGGCTGCGACTGCAGGGAAATTAAATCGACCCGTTCAGGCGGTTTCTAGCGGTTTTGTAGAAAAAGGTAAAGATTTTGGTTCTAATGTTTATCCTTTGTTAAGGCAACCTAAAATAGCTATAGTTTCGGGGATGGAGGTTTCGTCCCTTGCATTTGGTGAGGTTTGGTTTTACCTGGAACACGATTTAAATCTCTCCCCAAGCATTATCAGTGCCAAAGACATTAATAATTTAGATATCAACAAGGTCAATATGCTTATTCTGCCGGATGGCAGCTATGGTTCTTTTGTGGGCGATGGTTTAACCGCATGGCTGAACAAAGGTGGAAAACTGATTTTAATGGAAGATGCCATTGAAAGTGTTTTGGATAAAAAAGGCTTTGATATTAAAAAGAAAGAGGCAATACTCAAGAAAGATGAAAAGCCAGATGCCAATAAACTTCTTTTTAAAGATAAAGACCGTGATGACTTTGAAACGACCATCCCCGGTGCCATTTATAAGATTAACCTGGATGCTTCTCATCCTTTCTCATATGGACTTGGAAAAACTTATTACAGCTTAAAAACCGACCGGAAAATTTATGAACCCTTTACTAAAGGCTGGAATGTAGGACTGGTTAATGAAAAAAGTTTAATGGCGGGGATAGTTGGCAAAAAAGCAAGAGAAGAACTCAAAAACGGCCTGCTAATTGGTGTGCAGGATTTTGGACGCGGGCAGGTTATTTACCTGGCTAACGACCCGCTTTTCAGGAATTTTTGGGAGGGCGGTAAAACCCTTTATAGTAATATCATTTTCTGTAGTTATTAACATTCAACTTTGCCGAAAATTGGCTCCTAATTTTTTAGTTAACAAAAAAGTTACGCTTACGAAATTGGCCTTAGGGGGTGTTTAGGACAAGATTAGTTAAAAAATGTTAGAAATAATTTGTTTGAGGAGTTAACTAACTCTAATTTAGTATATTATTTTACACATTAACTAACCTATTTCTATTATGAAAAAACTTCTACAGAGTTTGTTCATACTTGTGTTTTTTGCGGTAAACGCAATGGCACAGGATCGAACAATCACAGGAACAGTTACGTCTGCAGACGATAAACTGCCAATTCCTGGAGTAAGCGTAAAAATCCAGGGTGCCGCCGGTGGTACCTCAACCGATTCGAATGGAAAGTTCTCCATTAAAGTATCTTCATCAGCTAAAGCACTTGAGTTTTCTTCAATTGGATTTGCCGCTCAAACAAGGCCGATCGGAAGCTCAAATGTGATTAATGTTGTTTTAACTACTGATTCTAAGGCTTTAGGAGAGGTTGTGGTAACAGCGCTGGGCGTTAACAAGGCCACAAAAACATTAGGATACTCTCAAAGCACCTTAAAGTCAGCAGAGGTGAATGCATCTGCGCCGGCAAGTTTATTTGGTGGTTTACAGGGAAAAGTAGCAGGGGTAAACATTTCTAACACTTCTGGTGCACCAGGTGGATCAACAAAAGTAATTTTAAGGGGTTATTCCTCAATAACAGGAAGCAATCAGCCTTTATATGTTGTTGATGGAGTGCCTTTGGATAACTCAACTGCTGGTTCGGATAACAACTATGATTTTGGTAACAATGCAAATGACATCGATCCAAACAACATTGAAAGCATCAGTATTTTAAAAGGATCGGCTGCTACAGCTTTATACGGTTCACGCGGTTCGAATGGTGTTTTAATCGTTACCACTAAAAAAGGTGCTGCCGGTAAACTAAAAGTAGACCTTTCAACGGCTACTACAATAACCAACGTTGCTTCAGTATATAAGCTTCAGGATCAGTTTGGACAGGGCTGGGATGGTACTTACATTCCTTCCGAGAATGGTAACTGGGGTCCTAAATACGATGGTCAATTAAGATCATGGGGTGCAATTGTAGATAACTCTCAACTGTTAAAGCCTTATTCTTTCATTAAAAACAATGTTAGAGATGCCTTAACTACAGGTATAGAACTGAACAATAACATTGCTTTAAGTGGTGGTAATGAAAATAGCACAGCTTATTTTTCTTACGGTAATATTTACAGCAATGGTTATTTGCCATCTGACAATGATTCATACAAGAGGAATAACTTTACCTTAAAGGGGGCTACCAAATACGGAAAGTTTTCTGCCGATGCATCTTTAAACTATGTAGGTAAAACAACTAAGTTTATCAATCAGGGGGGCGCTAATTCTGGTATTGGTTCATCATTTTACGAGGATATTCTTCAGATTCCCGGAGATATTCCAATTAAGGATCTTCAGGATTACAAAAACAAATTCTTTAACGTAGATAATTATTTTACGCCATATGCGGAAAATCCATACTATTCTATTTATGAAAATGGAAGCAGGTATAAAAGTGATCGCATTTATGGAAACATTAATTTGAACTATAAAGCTACAGACTGGTTAAGTTTCCAGTTCCAGCAGGGTGCTGATATTGACAATGCGATTAGTAAAATCTGGCACAATAAAAACGCACCTAGCCCAGGTAGTTACAATGCCGGAGGAAACATCGAAGGATCTTCGAGGGCTGCCGATGCAGGAGATGTAATCGACGGATCTGTAAAAACTTTTGAGTACGACTCAAAATTGAATGCCCTTTTTAACAAAGAATTGAATTCTCATTTTGATTTAGATGGTTTAGTTGGTGTTAACTACAACGATCGTGGATCGAGAGTTTTAACGACCGGTATTGAAGATTTAGCTATTCCAGGCTTTTATCAGATCAATAACTCTGCAAACAAACCAACCTCAACAAGTGCAGAGTCACACCGCCGTTTGTTTGGTGCCTATGCTTCAGCAACTTTAGGTTATAACAAATATTTATATTTAACTGTTACTGGTAGAAATGATTGGTCATCGACACTTCCACAGGATAATAACAACTATTTCTACCCTGCTTCAAGTTTGGCTTTCATTGCTTCTCAAGCAATTGATTTTAGTAAAACACCGATCAGTTTCTTAAAAATTAGAGCAAGTTACGGTGAAACAGGTAGTGATACCGATCCTTATCGTGTATTTAACAGCGCTACCAGAACATCAGTTCCTTTAGGCTTCGGAACGTTAACCTTCCCTATTTTTGGTGTTCCGGGTTATTCGATTTCTAACCAGTTAAACAGTAACAACTTTAAACCAGAGCGTGTTAAAGAAGTTGAATTAGGAGCAGAGATCAGATTCTTACAAGATCGCATTGGTATTGATGCAACTTATTATAATAAGTTAAGAAAAGATCAGATTATTCCTTTACCAATCGATCCTGCAACAGGTTACTCATCATACATTGTTAACTTTGGTTCTGTTCGCAATAAAGGAATTGAGCTTGCAGTAAACATTAAGCCAATTAAAACTACAGATATTGACTGGAACCTGAATTATACTTTCACCAAAGAAAACAGTAAAGTAACGGAATTGCCTGCCGGATTAGATAAGGTAGTGCTTAACTCTGCTTACGATGCTCAATTTGTTGCACGTGTAGGTCAGCCATTAGGTATTATCGAAGCTCCTACACGTACGTATAGCCCAAGTGGTCAGGTTATTGTGGACGCTAATGGATACCCGGTATATTCTTCTGAAAATGTAAGCTTTGGCTCTACGGTTCCTGATTTTGTAATGGGTTTAGCCAACCAGTTCCGTTACAAAGATTTTTCACTTTCGTTCACGCTAGACTGGCATAAAGGTGGTGTGTTTTATTCAGGAACTGCTGATTTGTTAAACTTCGTAGGTGCTGATGCCAAAACAACTTATAACGACCGCCGTCCGTTCATTGTCCCTAACTCGGTACAAAAACTGGCCAATGGTACTTATGTAGAAAATACAACGCCAATAACAGAAGCCAATACTGATGATTTTTATTATCACACATCAAATAAGGCAGATGCATATGCTAACCGTATTTTAGATAGATCTTTCTTAAAATTACGAGAAGCTACTTTAAGCTATAACCTGCCAAAATCTATTGTTGGTAAAATAGGTGCACAACGTGCAAGTGTTTCTGTGTTTGGAAGAAACCTGGTAACCTGGCTGGCTAAAAACAACAATACAATCGATCCGGAAGTTTCTAACTTCGGAAATGATTTAGGAAGTGAATTTGGTGAGTTTAGAACTGCACCTCCGGTTAGGTTCTTTGGTGCATCATTAAAAGTTTCATTTTAATCTATCTCGCAATGAAAAATAATCATATAAAATATAAAGCGCTGATGTTTTCAGCAATAGTGTTCCTTGCCTTTGGATGTAAGAAAACACTAGATATCAATGTAAGTCCAAATAACCCCTTAATAGAAACGACTACCCCTGAGGTATTATTTCCTTCAGCTGTAGGTTCTACTGCGGGGCGTGTTGGTGGCGATTTAACTATTCTGGGAGGTATATGGGCCCAATATTATACCCAGGCAAATGCTTCGAACCAATATAAAACCATTGATTCTTATGCATTAACCCGTAACGATTTTAACGGGAGCTATAATGAGCTTTTTTCTGGTGCTCTTGCTGATTATCAATTGGCGATAAACCTGGCTAAAGCTAAAAGCGATTGGCGTTATAATTTAATGGCCACGGTGATGAAAGCCTATACTTATCAGGTACTGGTTGATTTGTACGACAAGGTTCCTTACACCGAAGCACTGAAAGGTGTAGAAAATTTACAACCAAAATTTGATGATGGTTATACCATTTATGTCGGTTTGCTTGCTGAAATTGATGCGGCATTGGCTAAAGACTATTCGAGCATTGCATTAAGCAGTGATCAGAAAAAAACGGATTTTCTTTTTGGTGGTGATATGAGCCTTTGGACCAAGTTTGCCAATACCTTAAAGTTAAAAATGTATTTAAGAATGGTAAATGCCAAGCCAGCAGAAGCACAGGCTGGAATTACCAAATTGTATACTGATGGGGCAAATTTCTTAACAACAAATGCAGGATTAGCTGCATTTGACGGAACGCCTGATAACAGTAATCCTTTTTACGAATATAATATCCGCCGTTTAAATACCACTACTAACCTAAGAGCAAGTAAAACATTTACTTCCTGGTTAACTACTAATAACGACCCAAGGGTTAATTATTACTTTGGAACGGCTAACCCAACCCCGATGAATCAGGGCGACTATACGGCAACTGCTACCCAGCAGCCAACATATGCCAGTGCTACTGTTTTTGCCCAAACAGCTAAAGACCCGGTATGGTTTATCTCTGCCGCAGAATCTTATCTGATGCAGGCAGAAGCGCTTGAACGTTATTACGGTGGAACAGGTGCTTTGGCAATGTACCAAAATGGTGTTCGTGCTGCCTTTACACAAGTTGGATTGGCTACCACTTCAGTTCCTGCATCTTATTTGGTATATACGGGAACTTTTGACCAGAAATTAGAGAAAATTATCGTTCAAAAATGGGCTTCATTTGCGGGATCACATAGTTTGGAAGGCTTTTTTGAGCAAGAACGTACCGGATACCCTAAAACAAGTGCGGTATACTCAACCGATGCAAGCTATGTTGCGGGGCAGTGGGTCTACTCAAAAAATGGTGTTACATCAGGTTTGTTTCCTAAGCGTTTGGTATTTCCGGCATCATCAAGGGATAGAAACAGTAATACACCTGCAGAGGTGCCAATTACAACTAAAGTTTGGTGGGGTAAATAACATTTATAATTGATAAAGAGATGAAAAGATATTTAACAATAATCATATTGGGGGTTATAAGCTTGGTTTATAGCTCTTGCAAAAAAGAATCGTTTGATTATCCGGAAGGCTATGTTGGTATTTCTAAGATAACGGTCTTTCCCACACTTACGATGAAAGGTGATAAGTATGTTGCTGTAGCGAAAGGTGCAACCTATACTGACGCCGGGGCTACTGCGGTAGCAGGAACAAGTACTATCGAAGTAAAAACTACAGGTTTGCCTAACACGGCAACTGCTGGTGTTTATTTAATCACTTACTCTGCGACCAATACAGATGGTTTCTCCGCAACAGCAACAAGGTCAGTTGTGGTGTATGATACCAAAGCCGATGCTATAGCTAATGATTTTTCTGGTAACTACCTTAGGGCGGCTACCGGAACAATCACTAAATGGACGAAATTAGCTCCAGGAGCTTATTTGGTTAATAATCCCGGGGGTGCGGCAACAGGTACATCAGTAAACGTAATTGCCATTAACCCTACAGGCAGTACCATTGATATTCCTCAGCAGAATACAGATAGCGGACCATGGGGATCAAATACCGAGAGTAAAGATCTGATTACCGGAAATTATTCATGGGCAGTTGAAAATCCTGGCTACGGTACTGCGGTAAGAACCTTTGTTAAACAATAAATAATAGAACGATGAAAAAATATTTTTATATACTAACACTTTTTGTACTAAGCATTTCTGCTTGTAAAAAAGAGGAGCCAGTTGGAGGTACGGCTGTACAAGATCTATCTGGTGAGTGGTGGGTGCAGATTGACGGCGCAGGAGATTATTACGGGATCTCTACCTATAATACAGCCGACAACTCATCAAGCCTGATGTGGCTAAACCTAACCAATTTCTGGGGAAATTCGAGTAATACCGTTTTTGGTAAAGTAAATGTAAATGTGGATAACAAAACCATTAGCGGTCAAAAAATTGCCAATGCTGGTAACTATCCCGGAGGGATAACTTTTACAGTAACAAACGGTAAAATAACCCCTAATGGCACTGTTGGTCCTGTTTCAAAAGCACCAACCGATGCGATTACATTAGATGTTGAATTTTCTGATGATCCTGGAACGATTTATCACCTTAAAGGATATCACAGAACCAAATTTGTAGATGACGATCACTAAGCTTATTGACGCTTAAAACAGACAGCCTCCTGAATTTATTTTCAGGAGGCTGTTTTATTATACGATAAAAGCTATTGTAAAACGTATGTTAAATAGATCGGAAAATAGGCTGAATGTAGAGGGATTACTTAACAATAACCATAAATTATGTATGCTTAATCATGCATAATTTTTAAACTAATAGACTAGTTTTATGATTCTTAGATGCGTTTTAGACGCATTAAGACGCTTTATGACATTATTGTGTATAAAGTGTTAAAAATTGTTAAAATAAATTTGGTGTTAACCATAACTAACTCTATTTTAGCGATTAAATAATCATTAACTAACCTATTTTTCAAATTATGAAAAAACTTCTACAAAGTTTGTTCATTCTTGTGCTATGCGCATTCTCAGCGTTTGCTCAGGAAAGAACCGTGACTGGTACAGTGACATCTCAGGAAGATGGACTTCCCATACCAGGAGCATCAGTAAGGGTAAAAGAAATCCCTAATTTAGGCGCTCAAACCGGCGCAAGCGGAAAATTCTCGCTAAAAGTTCCTGCTAATGGAAAAACAATTGTGGTAACCTTTTTAGGTTACGGATCGAAAGAGTTCGCTATCCCGGCAAGTAATGTTGTAAATGCTGTTTTACAATCGGACGTAACTTCATTAAATGAAGTTGTAGTTACTGCAGGAGGTATTACTATTCAGCGTCGTCAGCAAGGTAACCAATCTACTACTGTAAAAGCTGAAGAGTTAACTCAGGGTAAAGCTTTTAACGTAGCGAGTGCCTTAACTGGTAAAGTTGCTGGTTTACAGGTGAACGCTGTAAGTAGTGGTGTTAACCCTAGTGTACGTTTAGTTTTACGTGGTAACCGTTCGTTATTAGGTAATAACCAGGCTTTGGTGGTTGTTGATAACGTGATCGTGCCCAGTGATATCTTAGGAAACTTAAATCCAGAGGATATTGAAAACATCGAGGTGTTAAATGGTGCTGGTGCTGCTGCCCTTTACGGATCAGACGCTTCCAACGGTGCATTAATTATCCAAACCAAAAAAGGTAAAAGAGGATCTTCTACAATTAATGTGAGCCACACGACTAACGTAGAGCAAGTAAGTTTCTTACCTCAGTTACAAGAGCGTTTTGGTTCTGGTACAGGTAACGATGATGTGCCAAGCTATACCCCGTTCGAAAATCAGCAATATGGTCCAGCTTTTGATGGTGTTGTTCGCCCGATTGGTAAGCCTTTAGCTGATGGATCGATTCAATCTGTGCCTTATGCATTTAATGCTGACGAAAACAAAAATGCTTTCTGGGAAACAGGTTATTCAAACCAAACTGATTTCAATGTTTCTTCTGGTGATGATAAAGGAACTTATTATTTTTCTGGTCAGTATTTCGATCAAAAAAGTACTGTGCCTGGTGATAAATACAATAGGTTTACCATGCGTGTTAATGGTGAGCGTAATTTAGGTAACAATGTTACTTTTAGTTTCAATGCTAACTATGTTCAGAACCGTTATAATCAATCGAGCGCTATTTCTACGGTTTTTGATAATGTTTTACAGTCACCTGGCCAAATTCCTTTAACAAGATACAGTGATTATAAAAACGATCCATTCTCTACTCCTGATGGATATTATAATGAATATTACCAAAACCCTTATTTCGCATTAGGTAATAATCGTAGCATTACCCGTAACGATTATTTAACCGGTAACGTGCAGTTAAAGTGGTACCCAATCAAAGAATTATCTTTATTGGTTAGAGCGAGCTTATCAAACCGTAGTTTCGCCAACAAATCTACAACCGATAAATTTACCTACTCGGATTACAGATTAGCAGAAACACCAAACTTCTCAAACGTTGTTGGTTCGGTAAGTGAATCTTCAGGTTTTAATACTCAAATTAACCCTGAGTTCATTGCTCAATACATTAAAAAACTATCTAAAGATTTTACATTAAATGTTATTGCTGGTGGTACAATCAGACAGAACACATATAAAACTGTAAATGTTAATACCAATGGAGGCTTGGCTCAAGGTGGCTTCTTTAACATTAACAATGGTTTAGGTAATTCAGGTGCTACAGAAGCGGATTATAAAGCCAGACAAATTGGCCTTTATGGAGATTTACGTTTAGGTTTCAGAGACTATTTATACTTACACGTAACGGGTAGAAATGACTGGAGATCGATCTTATCTGCTGAAAACAGATCTTTCTTCTATCCATCGGCAGATATTTCGTTTATTGCTTCTGATGCTATTTCGGCATTAAAAAACTCTAAAGTAATTGAATCTTTGAAAATCAGAGGTGGTGTGTCTAAAGTGGGTAATGTAAACTTAGGTAACAGCTCTAACTTTGGTGCATATTCGTTATTGCCAACTTTCGGATCAGCTTATGGTTACCCTTTTAACGGTATCCCTGGATATACATTGGGTAATAGAATTGTATCAGCGAATATTAAACCTGAGATGACCTTGGCTTATGAAGGTGGTGTTGATTTTGCTTTATTTAAATCAAGAATTACAGGAGCGTTTACTTATTACAATACCAGTACAACCGATCAGACGGTGCCTATTGATGTGGCAACTTCAACCGGCTTTAGCTCATTTTTAACAAATACAGGTGAAGTTACTAACAAAGGTGTAGAAACATCTCTTCGTTTGGTTCCGGTTAAAAATGCCGTAAATGGATTAGAAATTTCTGTGGGTGCTAACTATACTTACAATCAAAATAAAGTTACTTCAATTGGTAATGGTTTGAGCCAAATTTCATTATCGGGCTCTGCAACTACTGGTTTGGGTGTTTGGGCTATTGAAGGTCAATCTTTCCCATCTTTGAAAGGTTCTGATTATGTTAGAGATCCACAAGGAAGAATTATTGTAGATCGTATTACTGGTTTTCCTAGCGTTACTACAGGTACTTTCGTATTAGGTAACACCGAACCAAAACACCGTTTAGGTTTAGATGCTGCTGCTTCATTTAAAGGTTTCCGCCTGGCTGCTTTATTTGAATATAGGGGTGGTTTTGTTATGGCACAAAGTTCTGGTAGCTATGATTTTTCTGGAGCTGGCATCAGAACAACCTATTTTAACCGTGAACGTTTTGTTGTTCCAAACTCTTCTTATTTAGATCCGGCTACCAATACTTATGTTGAAAATACCAACATTACAACAAGAACCGGAGGGGTAGATTTCTGGACTAACGGACCAACCAATACTGCCGTTGGTACTAACTATGTTTATTCTGCAGCATTTTGGAAACTAAGAGAGCTTTCTTTGGGATATGATATTCCTAGATCTGTTCTGGGAAATTTAAAATATGTAAAAGCAGCCCGTATTAGTGTACAAGGCAGAAACCTATTTATCTGGACACCTAAAACAAACATCTATACAGACCCAGAGTACAGTTCTGCTGGTTCTGATAATAATGGTATCGGTATTGTTAACTTAGGCCAAACACCTCCGGCCAGATTCTACGGAGCAACATTATCATTAACATTTTAACACACATTAATATGAAAAAGATTATAAACCTTTTATTGATAGGTGCTGTTGCAGTTGGGGTTTCTTCCTGCAAAAAGTACCTTGATATAAATACAAATACAAATAATGCTACTACGGCTACTCCAGCGCTTGTTTTACCACAGGCAATTGTTGGTACAGCTTCTATTACGCAATCATTAAATAGTGCATATTACTTTCCTGGTGGCTTTGCCGCTAACATTTACGGGGTTGGTGGTTATGGATCTGGTGTAACTTATGCCTATACAGCAGGAAGTTTTGTGACCGGATTTTCGTCATCTTATGATAATGCAACGGATTACCAATATGTAATTGATAATACAGCAGCTACGCCAGGTTTGGCTTATTCGACTGCAATAGCCAGAATTATGAAAGCTTATGTTTTTGCTAAGGTTGTTGATCAGTACAATGATGTACCTTACAGTGAAGCATTAAAAGGCAATGCGGTTTTGGCACCGAAATATGATAAAGCGGAAGATATTTACAAAGATTTAGTTGCGCAATTAACGGCTTCTATAAATGCGATTACCACTGCTCAGGCTGGAACTACTGCAAATAAAGTATTGGCGAGTGCAGATCCATTATTTAAAGGAGATATGAATTTGTGGAAAAAATTCGCCAACACGCTTAAATTAAGGTTGTTAATTAAAATGGCTGGTGTAACAGCATTACAATCTTACACAACTACTGAATTTGCTGCTTTAAATACAACAGTTGGATTTTTGACTACTGATGCATTGGTTAATCCTGGTTATGTTAAGGCAATAAATTCACAAGGTGTTAGTCAACAAAACCCTAACTATGGTAGTTTGGCTTTCGGTACTGATAATGCTAGATCGCAAGGTCAAGCGATTCCAACAAGATGGATATTCTCATTTTATAATGGTACAAAACTTTCTGACCCGGGACGTGGTGGTGTAATTTTCAGAGGATTCCCCAGTACAGCTGTTAACCAGTTGGGCGAGGAGAATACTGTTTCTTCTCAGGTTCCTCCAGCAGGATCTACTTCATGGTTTACCGGTGTTGATGCAAATACCCCAGGATTGGGAGTTGCCAAAGGACCTTCTCAAGGTCAATCGTTAATGTTGGCTTCAGAAAGTTATTTTTTACAAGCCGAGGCTTATGTAAGAGGGTATTTAACAGGCGATGCTAAGACTGCTTTTAATGCTGGTATAACGGCTTCATTCAACTATTTATATCAAAATCAGAGTAATGTTGTTGATGCGAGTAAAAATGTAAATGCAGATGTTACAACCTATTTAACTACGAATAACACAAACAGATTAGCAAACTTTGATCTTGCTACAAACAACGAGCAAAAGATTGAGGCAATTATCACTCAAAAGTATATTGCGATGAACATGATTCATTGTGACGAAGCATTCAATGAGTTTAAACGCACAACTTATCCTACGATTGTTAACGGATCACAAGATCCACTTTTAACTTTCGCATCTAAACAATCGGTATCTACCCGTCCAGATAAATTGATTGGAAGAGTACTTTACCCTCAATCGGAGTATAACCTGAACCCTACGAATGTTCCTTCAGTTACATTATTTGGTTCTCGTATTTTTTGGGACTTAAATTAATAAAGACATGAAAAAAAATATTTTTAAATCTATAGTGGCTTTACTCGCAATAACCTTTCTAAGCTCTTGCTTAAAGGATGATACGATGATATTAGATCCTGCTAAAGGCCACAATGTTATTGAGTTTGCCAACCCGGCGCAGATCGTTCAAAATGGTACTCCGTACCCTTTATATTCGTTTTCATACGAAGCAACCAGTACTCCTTCTTTACCAGTTACGGTTAGTTATTCGGGTCCGGAAGCTACTGCTCCTCAGGATATTACCGTAAAGGTTGCTGTGGGAGCAGCTTCAAAAATCACGGAATATAATACCGCAACAGGTGGTCATTATGAACTTCTTCAGCCTACAAGCTACACACTTTCGGCAACTGAGGTTGTGATTAAGGCAGGAACAAGTAAGGCAACATTCAATGTTTTATTAAAGCCTTCAACTTTTAATTTTGCTGTTTCGGAAGTGCTACCACTGACCATAACCTCAGCGTCATCTGGCATTATAAGCGGGAACTTCAATACTATTTTATTAAATGTGAGTGCAAAAAATGCTTACGATGGTATTTATGCTATGCAGGCTGGAAGTTTTGTACAACGTTATAGTAATCCTACAACGCCTACAACTGGTGATGCTTTAAATGGTAATACTTCTACTAATCCTGATCTAACCCTTACTACGGTTGGGGCTAATACTGTTCAGATTGGAAACTTAAGATGGGCAGGTGGTTCTTCAGGTGTGGGTGGTATTGATAACCTTCAGGCTACAGTAGATCCGGCTACAAATCTGGTAACGATGAAAGCGTTGGGTAATGCAACACTTGCTATTATTCCTGGATCTGTAAACAAGTATGATCCTGCAACGAAAACATTCACTCTAAACTTTGATTGGAATCAAACGGCTGCAAAAAGGGTTTATTCATTAGTTATTAAGTATAAATCATCGCGTTAAAAATCCTAATATTAGGTAAATGCCCTTTGGAGATTTCTTCAAAGGGCATTTTTGTTTGTCTAAAATGAGAGATTATTTTGTATATTTAGGTAACTAATCAGCTCTGTTATGAATATTTACAAAAACATTTATTTTTCTGCTTTGGCGCTATTTGCTGCAGTACAATTTAGCAATGCCCAGGAACAAAAAACTTCAATCCTTTCTGATCAAACTAAAGTCGTGTATGCAATGAACGATTCGAAAAAGTTTGAAGGTGCATATTCAGTATTAAAGGATGAGGATAAGATTTTTTTAAGAGGTGTTTATAAGGATAATTCAAGATCAGGCAATTGGTATGCATTTAATAATAATGGCGATGTATTTCTTCGGTACAACTATGACCTTAAGAAGCTCTTGTTTTTAGATACAGTTAGTATTAATCGTATTAAAGTCGATATTGATGCAAATGATCCAGTGGTTAAAGAAAAGGCAAGCATACCCGTACCAATAGCTTCAATTGATCAATACATATCTTTACTAGGTACAGAATTGAAAAGAGTGGTGTTGAAAGAAAATAAAAGTGCTGATGGCACACTTGATGCTGATCTGGTAACTAATATTGATCAAAACGGGAAAGCCACTTACGAGGCCCATTATGTCGCAGACGGCATCCCTGTAACCAAGCGTTTGATTATTGCAGAGAAAGCGTTCAATATTGATTGGATTCCTTCTAGCTATAATGGTAAAAATTATGCCGCTGCATTTTCTGTTAAAGCAAGAATCGATTTTGCCCAGAAGCCAGGAATTAAACAGAGATTTATTTGGGTTTACTAATTAAGTTTATTTTTCATACCAGAAGAGCAATGGTTCATGGCCATTGCTCTTTTTTATCTCCTTTTTTCTCTAAGTTTATGCACTTTAACCTCGCATAAGGTAGTAATTGTTAATTTCAGCTACTCAAATTGCCTTCCTTTCAGGACATCTCTTTTCTGACAATAATCTTTTTTGTTGTAATATTTGTATTACAAAATAATAAATTATATATTGCGTATTATTAACTAACCTTTTTTTTATGAAAAAACTTCTACAAAGTTTGTTCGTATTGATGCTTGTTGCGTTTGGGGCAATGGCACAAGAGCGGACAATTAATGGAACAGTAACATCAACGGAAGACAACATTCCACTTCCGGGTGTAAGTGTTAAAGCGCTTGGGGCGCAGGCGGTAACCGTAACCGGTGGAGACGGAAGATTTACCATTAAGGTAAGCAGTGCTGTTACTGCCATCCAATTTTCATACATTGGATTTACAACTAAAACAATTAATCTCACTTCTTCTAACACTATAAATGTTGGATTAACACCTGATGCTAAAACCCTAACGGATGTTGTGGTCGTTGCTTATGGTACTCAAAAGAAAGAAGCGATTACAGGTTCAGTTTCAAATATCACTTCGAAAGATTTAGAGAAAAGAACAGTTACGAATCTGACAGCAGCTTTGCAGGGATCTGCACCTGGTATTTCGGTGGTTGCCTCTAATGGTCAGCCAGGAAATAGTGCGGGGATCAGAATTCGTGGTTTTGGTTCTTATTCCTCATCAAATAGTCCGCTAATCGTTTTGGACGGAGCTGTTTATGATGGTAGTATTGGCGATATTAACCAGAACGATATAGAAAGCCTTTCTGTTTTGAAAGATGCTTCATCTTCTGCGTTATATGGTTCAAGAGGTGCAAACGGGGTGGTTATTATTACTACAAAAAAAGGTAGAGATACTAATCCAACCATTAATGTAAACTTTAACCAGGGCTGGTCTACAAGAGGAATTCCTGAATATGATCGTTTAAATACACTTGAATATTATCCTGCAGTTTGGCAAGCAATTAAAAATAACCTGATGTACTCTGCCACTACACCGTTGGCTGAGGCTGCGGCTTCGGCAAAAGCGAGTACAGATGTGGCTACCAATTTAGTTTATAATCCATTTAATGTTCCGGCTAACCAATTGGTTGGAACCGACGGGAAATTAAATCCTAATGCTTCGTTGATGTATGATGATTTTGATTGGTACAAACCACTGCAAAGGACAGGAAATAGAACCGATGCCAATATCAGTACATCAGGCCGTACAGATAAAACCGATTATTTCGTTTCTTTGGGTTATCTGAATGATAAAGGATTCTTGTTAAAATCCGATTTTCAACGTTTTAATGCCAGGGTTAATGTAAATACTAAGCTTAGACCCTGGTTAAAGACCGGGTTGAATCTATCAGGAGCAATGTCTGATGCGAATATTGCCAGCGATGCCTCAACCGGGAATGGATCAAGTTTTGTTAATGCGTTTAGTTTTGCCCGTGGTATCGGACCAATTTATCCGGTTCATGCATTTGATGCCTCAGGCAATCCTATCATGAACACTGTTACCGGTGCTCAATGGTATGATTATGGTATTCATCCAGGAGCTATTAACCGTCCGGCAGGAGCTTCGCCAGGTCGTAACGTGGTATATGAAACCATGTTGAATGATAACGCGTATAGAAGAAGTTTAATCAGTGCGAGATCATTTGTTGAAGTGAAATTTTTAAAGGATTTCACTTTTACACCAACGATTAGCATGGACTTAAGAAATAACAATACAGACCAGTTTTGGAACCCGCTAGTTGGTGATGGTGCAGGTACAAATGGTTACAAGTTTCAAAGTAATAATACCATCAGGTCTTACACTTTCAACCAATTGTTAAGTTATGATAAAACCTTAGGTTTACATCACATTTCTGTTTTGGCTGGTCATGAGAACTACAGTTACAATTACCGTACTTTCCAGGCTGACCGTACAAATCTGGTTGCTCAGGGAAATACTGAACTGGCAAACTTTGTATCAGCTTCAAGCTCATATGGTAGAGCTGATAATGATAAAATCGAGTCTTTTTTATCGAAAGCAAGCTATAGTTACGACAACAGATATTTCTTAGACGCATCATTAAGACGTGATGGTTCTTCAAGATTTTCGCCAGATCAAAGATGGGGAACGTTCTTCTCCGTTGGGGGTTCCTGGGCGCTTAACAAAGAGAGTTTCTTGAAAAATGCAAGCTGGATTGATGATTTAAGGATCAAAGCATCATACGGACAGGTAGGTAATAATGCGTTACTTGATGGTAATGGAAACAGCAGGTATTATGGTGACCGGGCATTTTTTGACCTGGGCTCTAACAGTAATACAGAGGGCGGAGTACTTTTGGCCTCGATTGCAACACCTGATTTAAGTTGGGAAAAACAAAATACATTTAATACAGGCGTTAGCTTCTCTTTCTTTGGAAAAAGATTATACGGAGAGGTTGATTTTTACCGGAAAAACGTTAATGACTTAATCTTCAGTGTGCCTCAACCACTTTCAGCTGCGGTAACCAGTGTGTACCGTAATATTGGTTCAATGTACAATCAGGGTCTCGAAATCCAGGTTGCAGGAGACATTGTAAGAACTCAGGACTTTACCTGGAATTTGTTGACTAACTGGACGTTTTTCAAAAATAAAATCACCAAGTTACCAGATGAAACCCCAACCATTATCAGTGGAACAAAAAAGAGAGAAGCTGGTCATGGCATTTACGACTATTGGTTAAGACAATATGCTGGAGTAGATCCTTCAGATGGTGCAGCACTATATATCCCTGCTGACGGTACTACAGCAGCAAATATCCGCACTGTAAACGGCGTTCAATATGTAACCAACCAGTCATTTGCTAAATTTGATTATTCAGGCACAGCTATTCCGGATCTATCAGGATCATTTACCAATAGTTTTAGCTATAAAGGATTATCATTGTCGGTTTTAATCAATTATCAAATTGGTGGAAAAGCTTACGATGGTGTATATCAGGGCTTAATGAGTACGGGTTCATTTGGTGGAGCATTACATAAAGATATCCTGAACTCATGGACACAAAGCAATACCTCTGCAACTATTCCAAGAGCAGATTATGGTAACTCTACAAATATTAATGCAACCTCTAACAGATGGTTAATTGATGCTTCTTACTGGAACATCCGTAACATTAATTTATCTTACAACCTTCCTAAAGAATGGTTAAAAACAATTGATGTACCGAGTGCCCGTATTTTTGTGACTGGAGAGAACTTATACCTTCATTCAAAGAGAAAAGGTTTAAATCCGACAGAATCGTTTGATGGTGTGAATGGAAATACCTATCCACAAAGCCGTACAATCAGTGTTGGGGTTAACTTATCATTATAATATTTAAATAAGTGTAGATAGAGATATGAAAAAGATTTTATTATATGCTGGCTTGTTGGCAACTGTATTGGCAACAGGCTGTAAAAAAGAATATCTTCAAACCAAACCAACTGATCAGGTTGCGTTAGAAGAAGTATTCACCTCAACAACGAATGCTAATGCTGTATTAAACGGTATTTATGCCTATATGTTTACCAGAACTACCACAACAACTTCAAATGCTCAGGGCAAGCCGGGTGTAGCTGGTATCTTGTTGGGTATCGATTTTATGGGAGAAGATGTTCATCAGGCCAATGCTACCTGGTTTACCTCTACCGGCGAAGGCAATTATGTTTCTCCACGTACAGATACACATGCCAGTAACCTTTATTACTACCGTACTTTTTACCGGATGATCAATAATGCTAACTATATTTTAGACAATATAGATGCAGCGACCGGAACTGATGCAGAAAAAAACAGAATCAAAGCAGAAGCTTATACTATTAGGGCTTATGCTTACTCTTATCTGGTTCAGTTTTATGGTACCCGGTATGATGCATCAGCGAAACCGAATAACCAGTTAGCCGTTCCCCTGGTGTTAACATCTGCTGATATTGCTAAACCACGTGTTTCTGTAGAGCAGGTTTATACCCAGATTATTGCGGATCTGGACAAGGCAATTGCTTTAAATATTACCACTAAAACAAATAAAACCCACGCCGATGTATGGGTAGCTAAAGGGCTAAGAGCAAGGGTTGCTTTAACCATGCAGGATTACCCTAATGCAATTAAATATGCCAAAGAAGTGATTGACGGTGGTAAGTATCCGCTAATGAGCCAGACAGATTATCAAAGTGGCTTTAATAACAACGGATTATCTGAATTTATGTGGTGTGCCATGCCAACTACAGAACAGGGTGATACTTTTGGTTCTTATTATGCGCAAATCGCGTACAATGCCAATACTACCTATATGCGTGGTACCCCTAAAATGATTAATTCTGCTTTATACGATCAGATTGCTGCTACAGACGTAAGAAAGAAAATGTGGGAGCCAGCGCCAACGGCTGCTAACTTTCCATTGCCAACTACCTCATTTACCAGAAGAGCTTACATGAGCAGAAAATTTTCGGTAAAAACAGTAGGTGATCCTTCTTTAGGTGATGTGCCATGGATGAGAAGTGCAGAAATGCATTTGATTTTAGCTGAAGCATATGCCAGAAATGGCCAGGATGTTTTAGCGCAAGCTGCACTCTTCGCTTTAGTTTCTAAGAGAGATTTAAGTGCTATTCAAAGCATTAAAATCGGTACAGCACTTGTTGATGAAATTATGATTAACCGCAGGGTTGAGTTATGGGGAGAAGGCTTCAGGTATTTAGATCTGAAACGTCTTAACTTGCCACTTAACAGAAATGCAGTACCTAACTATGTTGCCACCTCGGTTAGCAATGTTATGGCCATTCCTGCGGGCGATTCAAGATTTTTATTCCTCATCCCTCGCGATGAAATTAATGCCAATCCTAACATAGGACCTCAAAATCCATAGTTTTAGATTTACATACCTTATTCAAAAGGGTGTCCATAATTTATGGGCACCCTTTTTTTTTGGATTCTGATACTGTTATCCCTTTTTGTTTTCTAATCCTGTTTTAATGTAATTGTATCTTGTTTGTTTGAATTCATTTTCAAGATAACACAATAATTACAGCATTTTCTTTGATTAACGCCTGCAATAGCAGATTTAGTAACTGTTTTTATCCTGATTCCCATTTGTTTATAAAATCTGAGGATGTTCTTTTTTGCTTGTAAAATTTGCATTACGAAATACTTAGTTTTATATTGACAACTTATTAACCTAAAACTAAACTAATTCATGAAAAAACTCCAGGCGGAGTTGTTCATACTGGAGTTAATTGCAGCCGGAGCAATAACACCCTATAGAACAACTATTGGCTTAATTACAGCCAGAGAAGACACATTCCCATTTCATTAATAACTAATAATTCGATGATTAAATGTATAACAGGCATTTTAAGTAGGTTTTATGTTTGTAATTCTGACTTACTAGTTTCATATCCGTTATCATAGTTAATAGTCGTTTAAAAATATTATTCACTCAAAAAACAGATAACAAATACCGATTACTTATTTAACAATCATTAATTAAACTAAAATTTCTATGAAAAAACTTCTACAGAGTTTGTTCATATTGCTTTTTATTGCAGGCAGTGCAATAGCGCAAGATCGAACAATCACAGGGACCGTTACGGGCCAGGAGGATGGCTTGCCAATCCCAGGCGTAAGTGTTAAAATTAAGGGTGCAGCAGGTGGAACCATAACCGGCGCCGATGGTAAGTATACCATTCGTGTTTCGGGTAGGGCTGCCGCGCTCGAGTTTTCGTTTATCGGATACTTAAGCCAAACCAAAGCTGTTGGGGCAGCGGGTACAATTAATGTAGCCTTGTCGAGCGATTCTAAAACATTATCAGATGTGGTAGTTACAGGCTACGGCGTCACTAAAAAGAGAGACTTTACCGGTTCTGCTGCAAGCGTTAAGGGTGAGGATTTAAAAGATAAACCCGTTCAAAGTTTTGTACAGGGCTTAACCGGACAAGCCGCAGGGGTAAGTATTATTCAACCTAACGGATTGTTAAATAACCCGCCTGTTATTCGCGTAAGGGGTGTAAGTTCAATTTCATTAAGTTCTTTTCCGCTGATTGTAGTAGATGGTATTCCCTTTCCAACTGCCGATGCTTCCGCAAACTCTGCAACCAACAACCCGCTTGGCGATATCAACCCGTCAGATATTGAAACCATCGATATCTTAAAGGATGCGGCTTCTACTGCATTATACGGTTCGCGAGCTGCAGCTGGTGTATTGGTAATTACCACTAAAAAAGGAAAAAGCGGCGATGCGAAAATTACGTATGACGGATGGTATGGTGTGAATAATGCGGTACGTTTGCCCGAATTGTTAAATGCGCAACAATACATGAACAGCAAAAATACAGCTATCGCAAATGCACTGGTGTTAAATCCAAATGCAGTACCTGCATCGCAAAGAGATGCAAATAACAAAAGTTTCTTTCCAAGCTATAATCCTGACGGATCGTTGGTTGATACCAAATGGTACGATGAGGTTTACAGAACGGCACAATCGCAAAATCATAACGTAACCTTAAGTGGTGGTACAGCAAAAACTACCTATTATTTATCTGGCGGACTTTCTGATCAGGATGGTTTCTTGAAAAATAATACTTTCAAAAGATATTCTGCACGTATAAACGCAACGCATAAAGCTACCGACTGGTTAAGCTTAAGCATGAACGTGAACTATAACAACAGCATTAATAAGGCTCCTAATAGTGGTTCTGCTCCTGGTGCAGCATTCAACTCATCGGGTTTAGGTCGTATAGCCATTGCCATTGCGCCAAACGTGCCGGTTTATAATGCCGCAGGTGGTTACAATATTTCGGCTAATAACGTGGGGAACGCAGCGAACCTGATTACCAGTACCTGGGCGCACCCTACCGTATTGGTTGATAAAGACGTAAACAGTTCGGAAAATAACAGGTTTTTAACCAATTTGGGCGCCGATTTTAAAATTATTGACGGTTTAAACTTCAGGTCTAATTTCTCGTGGGAAAGAGCCAATACTGAAAATATCCAGTTCTGGAACCCTATTCAGGGCGATGGATATTCGTATAACGGTTATGCTTACAACAACACCGCCCGAAGAAATAACTGGAACTGGATTAACACTTTACAGTACCAGAAATCATTTAACGGCGTACACAATTTAAACCTGACTATTGGTAACGACGTACAAAATACCAGAACAGAAAACTGGGGCGCTATTCGTCAGGGATTAGGCGACCCTACCTTCTTTGATCAGTTTCAGGGCACATTTACCACCAATGTACCAGGCGGTAATAGCATTAATGAAATTGCATTTCAGGCCTACCTTGCAAGTGCAAGCTATAATTACAAAGGAAAGTACTACCTGAGTGCTAACTTCAGAAGAGACGGCAACTCAGCCCTCTCAGCCGAAAATAAATGGGGTAACTTTGGTGGCGGATCAGTGGGCTGGACAATCTCTGAAGAAGATTTCTTTAAAAATTCTGCATTGGGCAAAACCGTAAATTCATTAAGAATCAGAGCCAGCTATGGTCGTGTGGGTAATGCAAACGTGCCGGCATATAGTGAATATACCACTTACAGTCCCGGTCTTTACGGCGTAACTCCTTTTGCCTGGATTTTTGGTCAGGCGGGTAATAAAGAACTTAAATGGGAAACCAGTAACCAGCTGGATATCGGCTTAAACCTGGCCTTATTCAATAACAGGTTAACCTTTGAGGCCGATTATTTCAAAAAAGACATCAACAATTTGTTGTTAAACGTACCTCAGGCTTTATCAAAAGGCATTCCGAACGATCCGGCTGGTACTATTCTGGCCAATGTTGGCTCTATGTATAACAGAGGGTTTGAGTTTGCGTTAGGCGGTACACCGGTTAAAACCGAAAAATTCTCCTGGACGGCTAACTTAAATTTCACTACCATTAAAAACGAAGTCACTGCTTTAGATCCTAATGTATCGCAAATTATTGGTACAACCGGAGGTTTAGAATCTGCAAGCGTTACCCGGGTTGGCGAATCAATCGGTAGTATTTATGCGGTGAAAACCAACGGAGTAAACCCGGCAAACGGGCGCAGAATTTACATTAATGCAGCCGGACGTGAAGTTCAGTACCTGCATTTTGGTGGCGCCAATGCCTGGACTTACCTGGACGGCACACCCGCGCCGTCGCCAGCAGGTGATGCACAGGTAATTGGAGGAACTTTGCCTAAATGGTATGGTGGTTTCAATAATACTTTAAACTACGGGAACTTTGATTTAAATCTAATGTTTACTTTCTCTGGTGGAAACTATATTTACAATGGTTCACGTGCGGGTTTATTAGATCAGCGCGTTTGGAATAACTCTACCGAGGTTTTAAGTGCCTGGACCACCCCTGGTCAGCAAACCAATATCCCGAGAGTAGTATATGGCGATAACGTTTCAAACGGCTCTTCATTCGCTATTGATGCCAATGTAGAAAAAGGCGACTTCTTACGTTTGCAGGCTGCAACTTTGGGTTACCGCATTCCAAAAAGTGTGTTTGGAAAAACAGGCATTAATAGCGTGCGTGTCTATGCATCGGTAAATAATGCTTTCCTGATCACCAATTATACAGGTGTCGATCCCGAAATATCAACCAATGGTAACAGCAATCTGGCGAGTGGTGTAGAGCGTAACTCTATCCCTCAGGGCAGGTCATTTACATTTGGTCTTAGTTTAGGTTTATAATATTAATCAGCATATCCATGAAATTATTTCATATCAAAACATATAAATTGAAGTTGGCTACAGCAGCTATACTTGCAATTCCTTTAGTGGGAAGTATTGCTTCCTGCAAAAAAGAATTTTTAGAAAAGGCTCCCGAACTTAGCCTGCCCGATCAGGAAGCGTTTGCAAACCCTACCCGGATTTTAGGCCAGGTAAACGGATTGTATGTATCGTCTAAAGCAGGTTCTTTGTTTGGTGGCCGGTACCTGATTTATAACGATATCAGGGCAGAAGAATTTGTAAACAGAACAGGTAACGGGGTAACGGGCTATGATGTTTATCAGGGCACCAATAACTCTACCAATACCTATGTGGCCAGTTTCTTTTCTCAGGCTTATTTAACCATTAACAGGGCAAACCTCTTTCTGGATGGGTTGGCTAAAAACAGTACGGTTTTAACTCCGGCAATTAATGCAAATTATGCTGGCGAGGCAAAATTTATCAGGGCATTAAACTATTTTGCTTTGATACAGATTTTTGCAAAGCCTTACGTTGCCGATAATGGTGCATCAAGAGGTTTGCCATTGCGTTTAACACCCGAAACATCGTTGGCTAATAACGCACTTAAAAGTAGCACAGTGGCCGCAATTTATGCGCAAATCATTAAAGACCTCGATGAGGCAGAAACCAGCTTGCCCGATACTTACAGCACAGCTTTATTGCGCACCACGCGCGCGCACAAGAATAGTGCTATCGCTTTAAAAACGCGGGTGTATTTAGCCATGGGTAATTATGCCAAAGTGCTCGAGGAAGGGAATAAGCTGGTTCCGCAAATTGCACCGTTTTCCAACTCGGCTCGTACCGCTCATGCTTTGCAGCCCAGCATTGTAAGCGTTTTTCAGTCGCCGTTTACTACTTCAGAATCTATATTCTCTTTCCCGATGGCCGATACCAATGCTCCAGGTACGCAGAACCAGTTGGGCTATTATTATAGCTGGGCTGGCAATGGAAATCTGGAATATTCGCTAAATAAAACGGGAGCAGGTATTTATGCCGATCCTGCCTGGCCGGCAAGCGATGCCAGAAAGTCGCAGCTTACACAGGATGCAACCATTTCTGGTGTACTGCATTCCTACCCGATTAAATATGGCGCAGTATCGCCCTTTACCGATTTTGTACCAATTATCCGCTATGCAGAAGTATTGTTAAATGTTGCCGAGGCTGAAGCTTTAGCACCAGGAGGAAACCTCGTTCGTTCGAAAGCTTTATTGCAGGCTGTTCGCACACGTTCTGATGCCGGTTTTGTGTATGGGGTATTAATTACTCCTGCAGCTCTGGAAGCAGCAATTTTAAAAGAAAGAAGAATTGAGCTTTTGGCTGAAGGATTCAGGTATAATGATTTAGCCAGAAAAGCAGCACCACTTCCGTCTTTTGGCGCAGGTACTTCAATTCCGGTTGCCGATCAGCGCTACACTTTCCCTATTCCAATAGGCGAATTAAATACCAACCCATTGGTTAATACTTTTTAACCCGGTGGATATAAAAAAGGGATCGATTATTTGCACTGCCCCCAAAAAGTTAGACACTTATTGGGGGCATTTTTATGAGAAAAAAATATGATTCTGAATTTAGGCTTAAACTAGTTCGAGCGCATCTAAGGGGTAATTCGATTACAGGACTATCGAAA
>Ga0308157_10002561_pt1 | contig 29299 bp, 25 predicted proteins | sample PhyBR1_FD_201035 | JGI IMG/M metagenome (GOLD analysis project Ga0308157, IMG submission 201035) | Phyllosphere microbial communities from UC Gill Tract Community Farm, Albany, California, United States - DLSLB.R1 | ecosystem: Host-associated > Plants > Phyllosphere > Unclassified | place: USA...
TTTTAATACTAAATTATCATTTTGTTTTTTAAATTCAACCTTTATCTTTGAGGCATTAGCATATTTATTACAATTTTGCAATGATTCCTGAAGAATACGATAAATATTAATTTTTACAATATTATCAATTGAATCCCATTTAATAGCAGGATCGATATGAGCAAGAAACTTTGTCGGATATGTTTTTTTCTGTTCTTCAAATAAATTAGTAACAATTGCTACAAAGTTATTAATTAATTCAGATTTTTCTCTATTTAAATTATGAGATATTTCTCTAATATCCTGTTCTATGTTTTTTAGCTCGTTCAAATAATTTAATCGCAATTCTACTCCGGAGTCATCTTTAATTTTGTTTAAACCTTCGAGATTTATTCGTACTCCAAACATTCTTCCAAGTACACCATCATGCAATTCCCTTGCTACTCTTTTTTTCTCTTTGATATTATTAATTTCAATAGTATTCTGTTGGTTAATTAATAAATTATAAATCTCGGCATTAGCCTGTTGCTGTTGCTGTTTAAATAACAATTCTCTTTGTTTAACTTTTTGATTTTTAATTGTATACAACAATACTGCCAAAACAACAAAAATTGAAAAGATTAACAAAAGTTTCTTATTTTGTCCTTCAAGATTAGTGTTTTCTACTTTTATTTCGTCAGTTTCGTATTCAATTCTCGAAAATTTCTCACCCATTTTTCGCTCCGCTTTTTGGAGTCGTTCATTGATTAAAATATACTCATTAGAATATTTTGAAGCATTAACAGGGTCTACTGTTCTTATTTGTTTGAGCACTTCCAATATACTTCGTAATCTTTTTGTACTGCGTGATAATTTAAGAGCTTCCTTGGCATATAGAATACCTTTTAAAGTATCTTTTTTGTAATAAAAGTATTCAGATAAATGGATTTTATTGATAATAATACCTGAGGTTAGATGTAAACTATCTCTAATTCTAAGGGATTTATAAAAAAGGTCCGGTAAACTATCCGTATCATTACTTTTTAACTTAGAATAAGCCAAGTTATCCAATAGCATAGCGTACAATGATGGTTTATTTTCAAAAAGATTTTTTTGTTTTAATCCATCCGCGAAGTAATTTCGAGCTTCTTTATAATTTTTTAGGTTTAAATACACATAACCAATATTGTTTAAAGAAGTTGCCTTGGATTGATATTCTAATGGTATTTGTTTACCTTCTAAACTAATTAATGCTTTGTTATGAAATTCTAATGCTTTTTGGTATTCCTCTCGTTCATTGTATAAAATCCCTAAAAGATTATACGCTTCGTATGTTAAATCATTTGCATTTATTTGTTTTAAGGTACGTAAAGCCTTGAAAACAGAAATTTCGCTGTCAAAAAAATCACTTTCATTGTATCGTAAATTGGCTTTACTAATTTGTGTTTTTGCTAAATTATAATCATCATTAAGTCTGGTATATAACTTTTCAGCTTTGAAATAGCAATAAAAAGCACTATCTGAAACTGATTTGTTGCTATAGTAATCACCTAAATAGGTATAAGCCTTAGCTAAATTGACTGTATCATTGCTATTTTTTGAACGTTGTAAAATTAATTTCGAAATTTCGAAATAACCTTTCCAGTCATTCATGTTGTAATAACGATTAGCAATTTTGAAAAGATTGACTTTATTAATTGAATCGTCATTTTGAGCTATAACAACATCGAATGCCTTTTGATTGTACTTTTGTTTATAGGAATATGGTAAATGATCATCATTAGCCAAAGTAAGAAATATCGAAAGGCTGTCTTCAGATGAATGAATATTCTCTTCAGCTATTTTATTTTTGGAACAGGCTATGAAAATAGTTAGGAAAACAAGTAATATGTAGTTCTGTTTTTTCAATAGTAGGTTTTGAATTGTTTCAAAAATACTAAAACTATTTATATAAAAAAAAGGCTATCAAATAATTGACAGCCTTTATGTGAATTTGATTTTTTTACTAATCTAATTTTTTATTCCCTCCAGATGATTGTCCTCCACTACCATCAATATTAAGGATTTGATTAGATTTTAAAGAATCACCATTATAATCTAGTTTTTTATTCCCTCCAGATGATTGTCCTCCACTACCATCAATGGCGGTGATCACAGTATTATCCGCAATTGGAGAATTTGAGTTTGTTGGTGCAGCGAAAGAAGTTGATGCTAATACTAATGTAAATAATCCGAATGTTAAAAGAGCTTTTTTCATGATTTAAGGCTTTATGTTATTGTTATTTTTTTACGTTTTCTAATTCCATTTGCATTGGAATTCTTTTGTAAAACTAAACAGTAAGCCGTAATAATCAATTCAAAAATAGCCGTTTATGGTCAATGACAGTCGTCTGATAGTGAATGCATATCAAATCCGAGAGAATGCCTATTTTTTAAGTTTCGATGTAATTTTCATTTGCAAATTCACTAATTATAAAATCAATATTTGTTTTGTAAGACTTAGAAAAAGGAAGTTTTATCGTCGTTTTTTTGATGTAACACAGAGAGTTTCCTGTGTGAATTCTGGAAATATAATTTCGATTTACAATGTAACTATTGTGTATTCTAATAAACGGATTTGTCAAAACCGTTTCAAAATGTTTTAGGGTTTTAAACGCTGTAATCATCTCTCCATTCTTTAGATGGATATCGGTCGAATTATTGTCGGCCTGAAAGTAGCAAATATCATCCGAATCGAGATAACGATGATCGCCATAAGATTTAACACACAAAGTAAAAGATTTTTTTCCGTTTCTATAATCAGTCTTTCCTGTATTTTGTTTTTCCCTTGGATTATGATTTTGAACAAGAAGCACCTCATCTTCAGTATTTATTTTGTTTAATTTATGAATCAATTTTACAAAATCAATAACTAGCAATGGTTTTAACAGATAATCAATAACTTCATATTTTATACAATCGAAAGCAAAATCTTTTTTATTGGTTGTAATAACAATTTTGGGTAACTCTTTCAAATACATTAATAACCCGTTAATTAACTGCAGTGATAAATTACTGTTTTTATCCTTAGGATCTATTTCCAAAAAGATTAGCCTTGGCATATGCTTCAAGATAAGATTCACTCCATCTGAATAATTATTAGCAGAAGCAAGGAAATTTAATTCGGAAAATTCACTGGCAATTGCTTTTGTTTTCAAAACGCTTTCCGGATCGTCGTCTATTATAATATAGGTATAATTCATTTTGAGGACTTAATTTTAAAATTACTAATTATTTTAATATAAGTTTTCTGTTAAAAAACAATTATCTCAAAAGATTTGATAATTAGGGGGTCTAATTAAATGAAAACTCTCAAAGTTATACTTTTTTTGGAATAAACCAATGAAATTCAATTTTGATATTTAAAAACTTTAATTATCTGTAATCCAAAACTATACATGTAATTATATTCTTAAATCTAAAGCAAAAAAAAAGCCTCTCGTTAAGAGAAGCTTTTATAATTTATTGAAATGTGATTACATCTTCATCAACCAATTTTTCATCGAAACTTCATTTTCAATGATTGATTTTAAATCAGCAATTGCAACACGATCTTGTTTCATTGTGTCTCTATGACGAATTGTAACCGTTTGGTCTTCGATTGTTTGATGATCAACAGTGATGCAGAAAGGAGTTCCCAAAGCATCTTGTCTTCTATAACGACGTCCAACTGCATCTTTTTCATCATAAGCCACGTTGAAGTCCCATTTTAAATCTTCAATTATTTTTCTTGAAATTTCAGGTAATCCATCTTTTTTTACCAATGGTAAAACGGCTGCTTTGGTAGGCGCTAAAACCGCTGGTAATTTCAGCACTGTTCTAGTTGAACCATCTTCTAAAGTTTCTTCTTTTAATGAAGTTGAGAAAATAGCCAGAAACATTCTATCCAAACCAACAGAAGTCTCTACTACATAAGGAACGTAATTCTGATTCAATTCAGCATCAAAATACTGTAATTTTCTACCGGAATATTGTTCATGAGCTTTCAAGTCAAAATCTGTTCTGGAGTGAATTCCTTCTAATTCTTTGAATCCAAAAGGGAAATCAAACTCAATATCAGCAGCAGCATTTGCATAGTGTGCTAATTTTTCGTGATCGTGAAAACGGTATTTTTCTTTTCCTAAACCAAGGGATAAATGCCATCTCAAACGAGTGTTTTTCCAATGTTCGTACCATTGCATTTCTTCACCTGGACGAACAAAAAATTGCATTTCCATTTGTTCAAACTCACGCATACGGAAAATGAATTGTCTTGCAACGATTTCATTTCTAAATGCTTTTCCGGTTTGCGCAATCCCGAAAGGAACTTTCATTCTTCCTGATTTTTGAACATTCAGGAAGTTAACAAAGATACCCTGAGCAGTTTCTGGACGCAAATATAAATCCATTGCTGTATCAGCAGAAGCTCCTAGTTTTGTTCCGAACATCAAGTTGAATTGACGCACTTCAGTCCAATTTCTAGAACCTGATTCTGGACAAGCAATTTCTAATTCTTCGATTAATGCTTTTACATCTTCCAAGTCTTCGTTACCCAGAGAACGAGCCATTCTTTCTAGAATTTCTCTTTCTTTGGCTTTATATTCTACAACTCTTGCGTTTGTAGTTACAAATTCTTGTTCGTTGAAAGCATCACCAAAACGAACTTTAGCTTTTTCAATTTCTTTGATTGCTTTTTGATTTAGCTTTTCAGCGTAATCTTCAATCAAAACATCGGCTCTATATCTTCGTTTGGAATCTTTGTTATCTATCAATGGATCGTTGAAAGCATCAACATGACCTGAAGCTTTCCAAGTAGTTGGATGCATCAAAATTGCAGCGTCAAGTCCCACGATGTTTTCGTTCATTTGAACCATCGACTTCCACCAATATTCGCGTATGTTCTTTTTTAATTCTACTCCGTTCTGTGCATAATCATAGACTGCACTTAAACCATCGTATATTTCGCTTGACGGAAAAATAAATCCGTATTCTTTTGCGTGCGAAACTACATTCTTAAATAAATCTTCTTGTTTTGCCATAGTGGTGCAAAAATATAAAAAGTGAAATTAATAAAAGAAAAAAAAATGAAGTTTGGAACTCTGGATTTTATACTTTTTATAAATAAACCATTTTTTTTCAACTAAATTCATTTATTAATTTGATTTTCTAAAAGATAAAAGTCTTCTAGAAAATTAAATCTTACAAATATAAGGTCTTAAAAACAAAAAAGCTTCTCAATTGAGAAGCTTTTGGTGCGGATAATAGGACTCGAACCTACACGCCTTGCGGCACCAGATCCTAAGTCTGGCATGTCTACCAATTTCACCATATCCGCGAAACGTGGGTGCAAAGATAATCATATCTTCCAATATTCAAAGGATTTTTATAAAAAAATATTCATTCTATTTTTTGTATTTTTGATTTTCTAAAAAAAATTGATTTAATGGAAGACATAAAACAATACGTGACAAAACACAAAGATCGGTTTATCAACGAATTAATAGAACTATTAAAAATTCCATCCGTAAGTGCGGACACTGCTTTTTCTCAAGATGTTCTTGACACTGCCGAAGCCGTAAAAGAAAGTTTAATAAAAGCAGGATGTGATTCTGTCGAAATTTGTGACACTGCCGGCTACCCAATTGTATATGGAGAGAAAATAATCGATCCAAAATTACCAACAGTTTTGGTTTACGGACATTATGATGTACAACCTGCTGATCCATTAGAATTATGGACTTCTCCTCCATTTGAACCTGTTATCAAAAAAACTGAAATTCATCTAGAAGGCGCCATTTTTGCCAGAGGCTCTTGCGACGACAAAGGTCAAATGTATATGCACGTAAAAGCCTTTGAATATATGATTCAAAGCAATACTTTACCTTGCAATGTAAAATTCATGATTGAAGGCGAGGAAGAAGTAGGAAGTGTTAATCTCAAAACATTTGTAGAGCACAATACTGAAAAACTAAAAAATGATGTAATTCTGATTTCTGATACAGGAATGATTTCTAATCAACAGCCATCAATAACTACAGGACTTCGTGGATTGAGTTACGTGGAAGTAGAAGTTACTGGGCCAAATCGCGATTTACATTCAGGATTATACGGAGGTGCAGTTGCCAATCCTATTAATATTTTGGCAAAAATGATTGCTTCTTTACATGACGAAAACAATCACATTACGATTCCTGGCTTTTATGACAATGTTGAAGAATTAACTCTTGAAGAAAGAGCTGAAATGGCAAAAGCGCCTTTCAATCTAGATAATTATAAGAAAGCCTTGAATCTAAATGACGTTTACGGAGAAAAAGGATATGTTACTAACGAACGCAATTCAATTCGTCCAACACTAGATGTAAATGGAATCTGGGGTGGGTATACAGGCGAAGGCGCTAAAACCGTTATCGCAAGTCAGGCTTTCGCCAAAATCTCTATGCGTTTAGTTCCTAATCAAGACTGGGAAGAAATAACAGATTTATTCACAAAACACTTCATTAGTATTGCTCCAGCTGGAGTTACTGTAAAAGTTACTCCTCATCATGGTGGTCAAGGATATGTAACACCAATAGACAGTATTGGATACAAAGCAGCAAATATGGCTTATACTGAAACCTTCGGAATTCCAGCAATTCCTGTACGCTCTGGCGGAAGTATTCCTATTGTTGCTTTGTTTGAAAAAGAATTAAAAAGCAAAACGATTCTAATGGGATTCGGTCTTGACAGTGATGCTATTCACTCACCAAACGAACATTTTGGAATTTTCAATTACTTGAAAGGAATCGAAACTATACCGTTGTTTTACAAAAATTTTGTTGAGCTTTCAAAGTAATTTAGCATAAATAAAATTCAAATCCGTTTTCAGCAATGAGCGGATTTTTTATTTAAATCCCATTTTAAAATAGCATCTATAGAATACATTAAAGACAGCAAGATTTTTTAAAAACAAAACAATAATCATGAAAAAAATAGAACATATTGGAATCGCTGTAAATAATTTGGAAGTATCCAATGTGTTATTCGAAAAACTATTTGGTGCACCACCCTACAAACAAGAAGAAGTTGCGAGCGAAGGTGTAAAAACATCCTTCTTCATGAACGGACCAAACAAAATTGAACTTCTGGAAGCATCAAATACTGAAAGTCCAATTGCCAAATTCCTAGAAAAAAAAGGAGAAGGAATTCATCACATCGCTTTTGATGTCGAAGATATTGTTTCGGAAATCGAACGCCTCAAATCAGAGGGTTTTACTGTCCTAAATGAAACTCCCAAGAAAGGGGCTGACAATAAATTAGTCGCTTTTTTACATCCAAAGGACACAAATGGTGTTTTAATCGAATTATGTCAAGAAATAGAATAAGATTTAGTCAATTCATAATCAGCTTCTTTTAAAGAATATCCATTTAATTAGAGAAATGACTCAAAAAACTATCTCGAAAATATTTGTGACAATAGAAAAAATGTAGTAATATTGCAAACTCTTAACCGGTCCTATAGCTCAGCTGGTTAGAGCACCTGACTCATAATCAGGTGGTCCCTGGTTCGAGCCCAGGTGGGACCACAGAAAACCCCTCATATCAGTTGATATTGAGGGGTTTCTTTTTTTTAGGGGAGTGATTAGGGGAGCAAATTATTTTTGGATCCCTCAAATGTTGGGTTAAACTATATACAAACCAAGAATCAATAAAGCTAGTATAATAAATAACGCTAGCATTAATCTTTTTAAACTTTTAAAAGTATTTGCGTAATCTTCTTTAGTCGCTAGATGTTTAATACTATTTACTTCCATTCTTTTTTTTGCAAAGTTAATATATTCTTATTTACTGTGATAGTGCAGAGATTGTATTAAAAAATTACAATTTTGCGCTTTCTTTCAACCTTTCAAGCTTGGCTTATATAATTGAAAAGAAAAAAAAGAAAAAAAAGAAAGTCTTCTCTCAAGTGGAGGTTTCAAAAGAAGTCAAGTTTTTTTGATAAAATACAACCCGCATGGGTGGAGATTTTATCAAAAACCCGTAGGGCTTGAACTTTACTTTTTGAAACAGGAACTTAACTTTATTTTCTTTTATTTATTTTGCAGGATGTTTTTTGATTTCTTTTTTTGGAAATGTTCTTGAGGATTGAATGTTCACACATTTTCTATGTTCACGCAAACGTGAACGCTTATTATTTGTGAACAAATTATAACACATAATAGTGTAGCACAATATACTTCAAATTGCAAAAAAGGTTACACCGACTCCAAACCACTTTTTGTATTTATGACCGTAAGAGTAAGTTTTTATAGCTTTTCTAAATCCTCTTTTAATCTACGCAAAAAACTTTCCTCACCATCATCTCCTGAAATATACCAATCAATTCTTTGGGCATAAACTTCTGCTTTTTTGAGTAATTCAATAGCGGTTTTGTATGCATTCACAACCTCGTCACTTTCAATTGGCCAATTTAATTCTTCGGGGTATTTTTCGTAATATTCTTTATCATTCCAAAGATTTTCTTTTGATTTAGGTTTACCCATTCTCTCAAGTTCGCTTTGTATTGTTTCATGTATTTCACGAATATGATATTGTTTGTATTCAAAAGCACCTCCACTCATGGTTTGTTTTTTTAGTTCCTTGCTAAATTAGCAAAAATAACTTTCTCTATCAGCGGTTTTAAGAGGTAGTGCACTAAGCTTAAGAGGTAGTGCACTAAGGATTTCTGATTACTGGAAAACCTACGATAGCAACAATTTTGAAGTTATATTATACTAATTCTGAATTTCAAATTTTCTAGTATAAATCTCATTTGAATTTCTATTCCAAATTTCAAGAAAAACACCATTTCCGAATTCGAGTTAAATAAGGACCCCTTGAAAACATTGACTTTATATCTTTTTTAGAGATGCGAGTTAAATAAAAGGAATCTAGATTTTAATCTTTATTTTTAAATAAACACAGTTTTTTTTAAATTATTAAAAGTCTAAATTCTTTCCCAAATTGCTCAAGAAGTCTGAAATGCCCTTTTGCAAGGAAATGGGTTGATCACAAATTCTTTTTTGGCTAGGCAACTTATCTAAGTTCTCTAATGGAGTCATGGTTAAATATAGGTTTTCGTTAGCTCTTTGCCACAGGCCAAAAATATACTCAACTCCAGATTCAATAACTATTCGCTCTTTGAAGGTAACAGTTCCTGCATGCAAGGGACTATCTGGATGCTGTTGGTTTTCATTGATAGTAAGCTTGAATCGCAATTCATTATTTTCATTATTGATTTTAACGTAAGAATCAGTATTTTTTTTTGGCGGTTTGATTATGTCTATGAATTCAGATAGTCTCGGTAAACACTGGTATTCATTGATATAATTAGTACTTTTATTTCTGATGAGATTTATAAGAAATTGATCATTAATTTTTTCTAATGCTCTTATCAATTGGATAAAAGACTGCTTCACATTCCCACCACCATGTTTTTGTTTGAGTTTAGTAAAGTCCATTTGAATACAGTCAATCAATATTTCCCTTTCATAATTAGAAAGATTGTTCCAATTTTTATCTTCAATAGCCTTCTCAAATTTTTGAATGAATTTTTTCTTGGATTCCAATTTCTCTTGGTAAACCTTCTCCAGTTTAAGAACCGTGCAATGGTCGCAAGTATAACTGTTTTGCTTTTTTAATTTGATAATGTCATTATATCTAGTCCTACTACTTGCTAGTTGCTTTTCATAAGAACTACAGCTTTTACAATACATATAAAAAGAAAGTTCACTCTTCTTAGTAATAATTTGACTTAGTTCGGTTTGTAGGATTTCGAACTTATCTCTCACTTGTTTAAGAGTATTTATAAATTCCAAATCTTTCAATGCCCAATAAAAATTGATGATTTCCTTTTCTTTTTCTGCACAATTATCTAGAATCTGCAATTGTAAGTTGGTTACTATGCTATTTGTAACATCCATAATTTATTTTAATGTTTAATGTTTTAAAATTGTTTAAGAGAATCTTTTATTGCATCATTTACAAGTTGTTTCATGCTCGTGTCCTGGTGCAAAGCTTTTAGTTTTAATTTTTTAAGTAGTTCTTTTTCCAAATAAAATGAAAACTGAACTTCTTCTACCTCTTTTGTAGCAATAGGCACAATCTTTTGAACCGCTTTTTGCTGATTGCTAGATTTCGCCTTGTTAATGAGCTCGTTGATGTTTTGTTTCTCCATAATGATAGATTTATATTTTTATAGATTTATAGAAAACTAGCATTCTATAATTATATTAATTTCAATAATATTTCTTTTGTGAGATTATCTATTTGTCTTTGTGCAGTTTGGTTTTTATCCACCCCTTTTAACAAAACAGATCTGGTATAAGAAACTAAATCACTAATATGTGTATTGGCAATTTTCACATTATATTCTTCTAAACCGATTAAAATATCTAGGGTTAATGTAGTTTTAGCTTTGATCATGTTAAATACAATCATTGTATCAGCTGTTCTTTTTGCTAATTCAATCATTTCAAGGGTGTTTTTTATTGCAAGTAAATCTAGGATTCCAGCTTTGGTTGGCACAATAATTAAATCTGCTACAGCAATCAATTCAGATAATTGGTTGGATAAATATGGAGGGGTGTCAATAAAAATGAAATCATAGTCAAGCTCCAAAATTTTGTCAATTTGTCCCACGTACGGAATAATTTCGAAATCTGTAACCATTTCTTTTATTTGGCTCAAACTACCTTGCAAATCAAAATCTAAAACGGCTACTTTCGATCCATTAGAAATGTTCTGAGCGAGGTTGAAAGTAAGTGTGCTTTTTCCAACTCCCCCTTTTTGATGTGTAGTCAATATTATTTTTGGCATTGTTTAATATTTTAGTTTTGAATATTGGTTGTACATCTCTTTTTCTTGATTCTTGTAGGATAGTAGTTCTTCGATTCCTTTTAAAGAGTATTTCCTGTTGATGTCGGACCCTTTGAAATAAACTCCTTTTTCATCTGTGAAACCAATTCCTCTTCCCGTTTTTGTTTTAACCCCCATGTTTTCCAAATGAAAAACAAAATCATCAAGAGAATCGGATTGTTTAATAGCGGTAGTTATTTTTTCTTCTAAAGGCAGTATTCGATGGTCTTGCTTCAAAAAAAGTTCTTTGTTTTTTACAGCCTCCAAAGTTCTTTTTACGTCCCTTAAATCATATTTCTTTTCAATCTCTCTACAGAAATCCATATTTTTGTAATGAGTGTAATTATCCTTTACCGCAAGGTTATTAGCCATAATACGTGATGCAACGATGTGTATGTGCTCTTTTTCAGTACCTTCTTGATGTATATAAACCGCATATGGATTATGTTGAAAACCAATTTTATTTGCATATTCATTCGAAATATCAATCCAGTCTTTCGTATTCAATTTCCCTATGTCCTCTGGAGCAATTCTAATCTTAATGTGAAATGTATTTTTTAAACATTTGTCATTTAGATTATTGTTCTTTTCCATTTGCTGACTGATGGCTGTGCTACTTCCAAGACAGTTGTTTGCAGTCAATATTTCTCCACCTCGTTCGCAATAAGAAAGTGCATTTTGAAAGTAGGATATGGATTGAAGTTTAGCGATCATTTCTCTCAAGTATTTTTAGTTCTTCTTTTAACTGTTTCCTTTTCATTTCCTTTTGATAGGTTTTAAAAAGGATACTATATTCTTTTAGGAACAATGTGTCTTTATTTTGAATTCTCTTTAAAAGTTTATTAGCTGTAATATTTTCTGAATTTTTAAATTGACTTAAATAAACATAGTTATAGAAGAGCTCATAATCTTCTTTTTCTTTGGTTAGCGTACTATTCTCATTAAAATAGGTTGGTAAGTATTTGATGGAACTCCAAACTGCTACTAAAGCAAATGCTATAATTACCAGTGACAAAGGTTTAAAATGTGATTTGCTTCCAAATAGGTTATATTCAGTATAATTATTTATCGAGGGAGTTATTTTATTCTTTTCTATAGATTCAATAATTCTACCTTCGGTGACTAGATTTAGTGCTGCTAGGTTAGTTTGGTTATCTATGAATTTTTTTAGATAAATTTTTATTTCATCACTGTTCTTTATGATAATATCATTTAGGTCATTGTTTTTGTTTTCCTTTAAATCTTGAGATAAGGAATCTAATTTATCTACTACATTTTGCATTAGATTAAATATTGCGGTGGTTGTATTTTGGTCCATAATATGTATCTATAATTTTGAATTAATTTCTACAATGTGAGTATTTATTCTTTCAATTTCATGCAAAACGGTCTGCTGATCGGCAATTAGAAATTGAGCATTTGAATTCAATTTTTTAGCAATTTGATTTAAATTATTACCTATCATATTCAGTGCTGCCATATATTTTTTAGTGTCTAGATTATGAATTGAATTTGTAAATACAGGCTTGTTTAATTTTTCTAAAACAGCATTCCTAATAAAAAATGATGGTTTAATCTGTAATAAATCACATTGATTCTGAATGAAGACTTTATCATCTAAATTGAGATAAAAGACCACTTTTACTTTGTTATTTGCATTTGATTCCATGTTTGTTTTTTTTTCTTATGAACAATTTTTCATTGTGAATAAGCCAGGCGTTTTGATTTCTTTTTAGGGCACGAAGTAGGCACTAAAAGGGAATTGAAACCACGACTGGCTAGTAACGACACCGATTAACTTCGCGCTAATAAATATTCATTTAAATCATTGAAATTTTTGTAATGAATTCTATAATCTGTAACCTTACCTTTTATGTTTTCTATTAGAAAATTAGTGGCTCTACTACCCGCTTCATCATTATCAAAAAAGATCTTTACTTCCGGATATTTACTTACTAATTCAACTGCATTTTTTATCATAGAAGTAGAGTTGAGAATTATGTAATTTTCATCAGGTACTTTCTTTTTTAATGTTAGATAAGAAAGGAAATCTGACCAAGATTCAAATAGAGAAACTACTTGATAATTATTGCAAATGGTAGTGATCGCTTTTTTACCTAAGCATCCTTTATAAAATTGACTTCTTACTTCATATCCATCATTATCATTTTTAAATCCGATACCATAATATTGTTTTCCTGCATTCACATCGTAGTGAATTTCGACACAAAATTGTTTTGCATATTCAAGGTTGATTCTTCTTGTATTGAGGTAAGAGATCAAATTCTTGTTTCTAATCTTTTCTATTTTGGATATGGAGTAATTAGTTGGTTTGGATATTTTAGGGATGTGCGGGTCAAAAGAAAAAATAACATTCTCATCTCTCAACCATTTAACCGCTTCCATAAAATCTATTGAAAAATGTTTCATGACAAAATCAATTGAATTGCCGCCACGCCCTTCACTAAAATCGAAAAAGAGCCTATTTTCACATTTTACTGAAGATGTGCGTTCTGTTCTCCATTTGGGTTTAAACCAAAATTGATCTTTTTTCTTTTCAACCGCTTCAATATTTAATTTTCTCAAAATATTGATTATCGGAATATTTCTTAGTTTTTCTATATCTTTCATTCTATTTTGATTTTTAGCCTACCTAGTTACCTATGGCAGATAAGTAGTTGATTACTAATTATTTAAAATAGCAGGTAGCTCCTTTTTGAAGTTACCTAAGTTACCTAAAGTAGGTAGGCTAGGTAAAAATGTTGAAAAGCTACCTACCTAAGCAAAGCTTTGATTTTAAAGCGGTTATAACAGCTTAGGTAACTAGGTAGGTATATTTGTATTTTATACTGTATCTATAAATCCCCAAGGAGAATCTTTAAATTTGGGTTTAGCTAAATAACCATAGACTTGCCGCTTTGAATGCTTGGTTTTAGTAAAACCATATTTCGTTAGAGCGGATCCAATTTTTTGATTACTTAGCTTATGTCCCATGATTTGTAATTCTGTGACAATTTCAGTTGAAGTTCTAAAATCTTTTATATCATCACTGACCATGTAGTACTTTAGAACATATTCATTTTCGACTGATTGTATAGTAAAGCGTTCGTTGCGTTGCTCATTGATCTTAATTTCTTCAGTGCTGAGCTCAGATTTAAATTCTTTATCATTCTTAAAAATGTGATATGCCTGTGACCAGAAATCATCGATATTAAAATCTTTACTATATGAAAAATTTATTTTTTGGATAACAGTAAAAATAATCCACCGCACCGAGCCAGTATTATCTAGTAGGAATTCAGCTTCATTAGTTGACGCGAGAAAGGAACAGGTTCTATATAATAATGTTGCTTTATCGGCATATGGCAAGCGCTCATTTATTGAAACTTGGCTTATTAATGCTTTTATAGCCTTTATGTCATATTTGCCCATTACCTCTAGCTCTTCTATGTTGATTATCATAGCCTTAGAGAGCTTAATAAGTTCATCGCGTCCTACTCCAATATTTGTATATAAGTATTTTGCAAGTTCTTTGGGACACAAATAATTTAGATAATAGGATTTACCAAAGCTCTGCCCACCTTCCAGAACTAATACGTGTTTATTTATTTCTTCATTCACAAAAACCGTTTTCACTGCACGGACTGCCCATTTTAAAAGCTGCGTATAAAATAATTCATTGTCGTCTGTATTTATATAGCTAGCATACTTTTTAATGTTGTCTTCACCGTTCCAAGGAGGTAGGCTTTCAAAATAATCAATTAAGGGATTAATACGCTTTACAAAATGTGACCTCAAATACGTTTTTAATACTTGAGGACTTACATTTATTTTTTCCCGATGTAGATGTATTAATATAGATGATTCATTAAAGTCCAGCCTCTTACTAGTGTTAACATCAAAAATTTCATACTCAAGCGTGATTTCATTAAACTTGATTATGAAATGTTTACCAAGTTCCTCGCCAATTTTATCATACACAGAATCCTTGCGTGTTGACACGTCATATACGTTTATTTCTTCCATAAATAATTTGATGAAAGAGTATTATGCCTATATTTGCACAATACTCATTGAGTTACACAAAAAAATATTTGGCGTTCAAAGGTGGATCTTTGAACGCTTTTTTTTTAAATTCTAACTAAATGTTGATTTTTAGAAGCAACCAAAGTGAGCTGCTTCTTACTATAAATTGGAAATCTTCCCATTTGAAAATATGGAATTTTTCCTTTTTTCTTCCATGTAATAATTGTCTGGACAGTTCTGCCGAATAATTCAGCTACTTGAACTTGATTCAATCTGTCTTCAATAGGAGGAAATGAATTTAATTGTACTTCTTCGGATGGTTTAATTGTTGTTGCCATATTTTCAATGATTTTAATTGATTTTCATTGGTAAAATTAGGCTTGAACTGAAAATAAAAAATTACACAAGCATACATAGGTGTTTAATAATGATGGTTTTCAGTGGGTTATGTCTGATTGTTGCAAGGATTTAGAAGTTATTCTGAAATATTTGAGCTCCTTTTAAAAAGCTCAAAAATATTTTCGGAAATAACTTTTTGCTATTAAATGATGTTCTTGACAATGTAAAACTATAACGACAACCCTTCGAGCTTCCATACGAAAAAGCATACGCCAATTGAGTTAAGTCGAAATCAAATAATGTTTAGCTTGATTGCATTCTATAAAGAAGGCCGAGACAAAAGATACAATATGTTGAAAACTTTACACTGATTTTGGGTATTGAGAATCTACATTGGTGTATTTTAGACAAAATTTGACAAGTCAATAATAGTATTATGAACTTTGGAGAACACATAAAACAATTACGGGAACAAAATCAGCTCTTGCAGAGGCAATTGGCCAATGGCTTAGACATGGACACAGCAATGCTTAGTAAAATTGAACGCGGAGAACGGCGAGCAAAAAGAGAACATATTCCAATACTAGCTACAATCTTAAAGACCAATGAGCAAGAATTATGTACAATTTGGTTAGCTGACAAAGTCTACAATTTAATTAAAGCGGAGAATAATGCTACCGAAATATTAAGAGCTGCCGAAAATGAAGTAAAATCCAAAAGGATTTAAACAGCAACTTCATCTTTAATAACCAAGAAGTAAACTAGAATAAATAATACTATTATCATAATAGTTGTATATAAATTGAAATGAGCTTAGAAGAAACACAAGTAAAATCTAAAGAAAGAGTTACAGATCACGGTGAAGTATTTACTAATAAACGGGAAGTAAATGCTATGCTCGACCTTGTGAAACAAGAAACCGAAAGAATAGATTCTCGATTTTTGGAGCCAGCTTGTGGTACAGGCAACTTTTTGGTAGAAATATTAGAACGTAAATTGAAAATAGTTGAAGCTCGTTACAAAAAAAGCCAATTAGAATATGAAAGAAATTCCATTACTGCAATTTCAAGTATATACGGTGTAGACATTTTAGAAGATAATGTACAAGCTTGTAGAGACAGATTGTTAGGCATATTTACTAAATATTACATCAACCATTATAAAAAAGATTTTAATGAAGATTTTTTAAAAGCCGCTCAATTTATTTTATCAAAAAATATCATTTGGGGCGATGCGCTAACAATGAAAACCATTCAAGAAAAACCAATAACCTTTTCCGAATGGAGTGCTGTAAATGGTAGTATGCTAAAAAGAAGAGATTTTCAGTTAGATAAATTATTAGAAAATGTGGAATATGATGATAGTGAAATGAATTTATTTTCAGACCACCAAGAACCTGTTTTTATTCCGCAACCAGTAGCCGAATTTCCATTAACGCATTTCCTTAAAATAGCCGAGAATGATTGAAACCAATTATAATCCAGATGTACTTACTTGCTTAGCCAATTTAAGCAATGACGAGGTTTTTACTCCACCAAGTTTAGCTAATCAAATGTTAGATACCTTGCCTCAAGAATTATTTAGCAACTCTAAAACAACGTTTCTTGACCCCGTAACTAAGTCTGGTGTATTTTTAAGAGAGATTGCAAAAAGATTAATGATAGGGTTAGAACTAGAAATTCCTAACCAACAAGAACGATTAAACCATATTTTTAGCAAACAATTATTTGGTATTGCCATTACCGAACTTACTTCCTTACTATCTCGAAGAAGTGTGTATTGTTCTAAAATTGCTAATGGTAAATATTCTATTTGCGAAACCTTTCCCAATGAACAAGGAAATATACTTTTTGAAAAAATAGAACACACTTGGAAGAACAGCAAATGTACCTTTTGCAACGCAAGCCAAGAGGTGTATGAGCGTGAAGACACTTTAGAAACCTACGCTTACCAATTTATACACACCAACAACCCAGAAAAAATATTTAAAATGAAATTTGATGTTATTATAGGAAACCCACCCTATCAATTAAGTGATGACGGTTTTGGTACAAGTGCTGCACCAATTTATAATAATTTTGTTTTACAAGCAAAAAAGTTAAATCCTCGCTTTTTATCCATGATTATTCCAGCAAGATGGTATTCTGGAGGGAAAGGACTTGACTCTTTTCGAGAAGAGATGCTAAAAGATAATAGAATAAAACAAATTGTTGATTTTCCTGAAGCTTTTGATTGTTTTCCTGGTGTTCAAATTAAAGGAGGAGTTTGCTATTTTTTATGGGATAGAGATAATAGAGGTGATTGCAGAGTTATTACTTCTAGAAAGGGTAAAATTATTTCTGAAATGACTCGACCTCTTCTAGAAAAAGGTGCCGAAACGTTCATAAGATTTAATGAAGCAATTTCAATACTTAAAAAAGTGCAAGCATTTAATGAAACCTCGTTGAGAACAAAAATAAGTTCCAGAAAGCCATTTGGTTTAGCGACAACTTTTAAAGGTAAAGCCAAACCATTCAATAATAGCTATAAGCTATATCAAAATGGTGGAATCGGATATGTTAAAATCGATGATATTATTTCGAATAAGGAAATTATACCTTTTCATAAAGTTTTCATACCTCCTTTAGGAAGTGGAAGTGATAGTTTTCCTCATCAAATTTTAGGAAAAGCTTTTTATGGAGAACCTGATTCGGTTTGTACAGAAACGTATTTAGTTGGTGGAGTATTTCAAAATAAAAAACAAGCGGATAATCTTATTTCTTATTTTTCAACAAAATTTTTGAGATTTCTTGTGTTATTAAACAAACCAACTCAGCATGCCACAAGTAAAGTCTATCAATTTGTTCCTTTACAAGATTTTAATGTAGTTTGGACAGATCAAAAGTTATATGAAAAATACGGTTTAAACGAAGAAGAAATTGATTTTATAGATAGTTTGATTCGCCCAATGATTCAAGAAAAAGAGTAGATATGGAAACTTGGAAAGAAAAAGCAATAAAAATTTTGCAAGACAGCCTATTTCCAGTACCAATTGAATTAAACGAATTGGATTGGAAAAGTGGTTTATCAACTAAAACAGATAGACTAGCGCAACATATTTGTGCCTTTTCTAATTTGCAGGGCGGTGGTTTATTAGTTTATGGTGTTAATAATGACGGTAGTTTGTTTTCTGTATCTCAGGTGGATGCAGATAAAATTGTTACATTATTGGGTAACATAGCAAAAAACAACTTAAATAGTACTATTTCAATAAAACATAGTATTATGGAATTCAAAGGATTTAACTTGTTGTTTGTCCATATTCCAGAACAAGAAGACAGACCCATTCATTTACGTGGTAAAGATTTATATGATTGTTACACTAGGTCTGCTGGCCAAACAATTAAAATGACTAAAAAGCAAGTTCAAATTTTAATTTCTCAAACAAGAGGAATACCATTTGAAGAGATATATGCTTTAGAAAATTTATCTGAAACTGAAGTTTTAGCTAAATTAAACTATCAAAAACTTTTTGAACTATTAGATAAAAATACCCCAAAAAATACAGACGCAATTCTTAATACATTAAATGAATACAAATTTATCATCAAAAAAAATGACACTTGGTGTATTACTAATCTGGGTGCTATACTTTTTGCAAATGATATAAATGATTACCCAGAATTAAATGGTAGGAATGTTATTGTGCGGCAATATGTTGGTAGTAACAACAGAGATTTAGAAAAAGAGCAAAAAGGAATTTATGGTTATGCAGCTGGTTTTGAGGGGTTAATTAATTTTATTATCAAGCAATTACCAAAAACTGAAATCATTGAAGATATTAGAAAAGATGTACCAATATATCCAAAAGTAGCTCTTAGAGAATTTATTGCAAATGCATTAATTCATCAAGATTTTGCTATCGATGGTATGCCAATTACAATTGAAATATTTACTAATAGATTCGTAATAACAAATCCTGGAGCACCCTTAAATGATGTAAATCGTCTTTTAGATATGCCTCCTAGATCAAGAAATGAAATTCTAGCTCAAACAATGCTTTTACTTGGAATTTGTGAAAGAAGAGGAAGTGGGATTGACAGAGCAATTGAAGCAATTGAGGAAAGAAGATTACCAGCAGTAAAATTTGAAAAAAGCGAATCACATACTAGAGTAATTTTATTTCCTCCTAAAGATTTAAAAGCAATGTCTAAAACTGAAAAAATCATGGCTTGCTATCAACATGCTTCTTTGCTTTTTGAAGATAGAAAAGAATTAAATAACCAATCTGTTAGAGAAAGATTTGGTATAAACAAAAATGATTCATCTGTTGCGTCAAGAATAATTTCGGATACATTTGAAGCAGGTTTAATAAAATTTTCCGACCCAGAAATCACATCGAGGAAGTATGCAACTTACATTCCGTACTATGCATAATTATTTAAAATTTTATTTGCAAAGTAAATCCCGAAACTACTAAAAGTATTGATTTTAAAGGTTTTTTTATTTGCAAAGTAAATCCACAGTAACAAAATGAGTAGAAATTATTTTCCAGAAAAAAGCATACCAAAAGTATATGCGTATACCGATATGCGATATCCCAATTGCATAAAAGTTGGGTATACAACCAAAACTGCCGAAGAAAGAGTAAAAGAGCAATATCCTGTAAAAGTACCTATTAAAAGTTACGAAATTGTATTAGAAGATTTGGCCATGCGTAATGATGGCACATTGTTTACTGATAGAGACATACATAAATTATTAAATACCAAAAAAGTAAAACATATCAATGGGGAATGGTTTGAATGTTCACTCAAAGAAATAAAAGCATGTATTCTTGAAATAAAAACGGGTGTTGTCAACGAAGATAAACGTACACTCGATTTTGGATTACGACCAGAACAAGAAGAAGCCATAAAAAAAACAGAAGCTTATTTTGTAAGTTCCAAAAAAGAAAACAAAAAACAAATTCCACATTTTCTTTGGAATGCCAAAATGCGTTTTGGTAAAACTTTTACAACCTACCAGTTAGCAAAAAAAATGGGATGGACTAAAATATTAGTCTTAACCTTTAAGCCCGCAGTTCAAAGTGCTTGGAAAGAAGATTTAGAATCACATATCGATTTTAAAGGTTGGCAATTTGTATCTAACAAAGAAGAAGATTTAAGTTATCATACAATCGACACTAAAAAGCCGTTTGTTTTCTTTGGCTCATTTCAAGATTTATTAGGTACTAATTCTGCAGGAGGTATAAAATCTAAAAATGAATGGGTACACACCACCAACTGGGATTGTGTAGCTTTTGATGAATACCATTATGGAGCCTGGAGAGAAAATGCTAAAGAACTTTTTGAAGCTGAAAGTGTCAAAGAGCAGCAATTTGGCGAAGGTGTCGGAATTGAGTATTTTGATGAAAGTATAATGCCAATTACAACAGGGCATTATTTGTATTTGTCGGGTACACCTTTTAGAGCTATATCATCAGGAGAGTTCATTGAAGAGCAGATTTTTAACTGGACTTATTCAGACGAACAAAGAGCAAAAACGGAATGGAAAGGTGATAAAAATCCTTATTTATCATTGCCTAGAATGGTAATGTTAACTTACCAAATGCCAGATACAATTGTAGAAGTGGCAATGAAAGGAGAATTTAATGAATTTGATTTAAATGTATTCTTTTCTGCCGATGGTGATGGCAACAATGCAAAATTCAAATATAATGACTATGTTCAAAAGTGGCTAGATCTAATTAGAGGTAATTTAGTTGAAACTACTATTGATAATTTAAAAATGGGAGCAAAAAAACCTCCAATGCCATTTTCGGACACTCGTTTATTGAATGTTTTACAGCACACCTTTTGGTTTTTGCCCACAGTCGCCTCTTGTCACGCAATGAAAAATTTAATCAATCAAAAGCAAAATAAATTTTACCAAGATTATGAGGTTGTGGTTAGTGCTGGTACAAGTGCAGGAATCGGTGTAGAGGCACTAAAACCTGTGGAGAAGGCTTTAGGAAATCCGTTAAAAACTAAAACAATTACACTTTCTTGCGGTAAACTAACTACTGGAGTTTCTGTAAAACCTTGGACAGGTATTTTTATGTTGCGCAATTCATCAAGTCCTGAAACTTATTTTCAAGCTGCCTTTAGAGTGCAGACACCATGGACAGTTAAAAACCCAGATAAGAATGCTCCTAATCGTGAAGAAATAATCAAACATGAATGTTATGTTTTTGATTTTGCACCAGATAGAGCACTGCGTCAAATCGCAGATTATAGTTGTAGGTTAAATGTAGGCGAAAGCAATCCTGAAAAGAAAGTTGAAGAATTTATTAATTTCTTACCTGTTTTGGCTTATGATGGCAGTTCGATGAAAGAAATCGACGCAGCTGGAATTTTAGATATTGCAATGAGTGGGACAACCGCTACTCTATTAGCAAGACGCTGGGAAAGTGCATTATTGGTAAATGTTGATAATTTTACTCTACAAAGATTAATGGATAATTCTACTGCTATGGAAGCCTTAAGTAACATTGAAGGTTTTAGGAATTTAAATCAAGATATTGAAACAATTATCAATAAATCGGAATCGATTAAAAAAGCTAAAGCAGAAGCCAACGATAAAGAATTAACAAAAAAAGAGAAAAAAGAACTTTCAGATGAAGAGAAAGAATACAAAAGCATGAGAAAACAAATTCAAGAAAAGCTTATAAAATTCGCCACTCGAATTCCAGTGTTTATGTATTTAACCGATTATAGAGAAAGAAGTTTAAAAGATGTAATCACGCAATTAGAGCCGGCATTATTTAAAAAAGTAACAGGTTTAAACGTAAAAGATTTTGAATTGTTAGTTAGTCTTGGCGTTTTCAATAGTGCATTAATGAATGATGCAGTATATAAATTCAAGCGATACGAAGATGCTAGTTTATCATATTCAGGAATAAACAAACATCCTGAAAACAGAATTGGTCTGTATGATACAGTAATAAGTGTAGAAGAATTTAAACAAGAATTTGAAATAGATAATTGAAAATTTAATTGAGATAAAGAGAAATTCTATTTGATGAATAAAAATAAATTAAAGAAAATGGATAAGCAGAATAATAGTCCTCTTAATCAAAATTCTATAAAAAAAATAGACATTAAAAAAAATGCTTTAAATAAGTCACATGATAAATCATATGACAGAATAGCAAAAGAACTATTAAATATTGCGAATGAATATTGTTGGAAAATAAAAGATTATCAGAAAGCGACAGAGTATTATGAAAAATCTTTGAATATCAAACCCAATTACATTAATGCCTTAAGTGATTATGCTCAACATCAAAGATTACATACAAAAAACTACATATATGCAATTGACCTTTATTCTAAAGTAATTGAATTAAATCCAAATTTTGAATATGCATATTCTCGCAGGAGTTTTTGCAAACAAAATCTAAAGGATTATAATGGTGCAATTCAAGATTTATTAAATTATATGCAAATTAATCCAATCGTTGATCCCCATGTTTATATATCAATAGCCATTATTAAATTTAAAATTGAAGATTTTAAGGGTATAATTGAAGATTGTACTAAAGCAATTAAGTTAGATACCAAAAATGATTGTGCATACTCCTATAGAGGAAGGGCAAATTTTTATTTAAAAAATTATAATGAAGCAATAGCTGATTTTAAAACTGCTTATGAAATTGAAATTAATAAAAGTAAATCAAATAATGAGTTCAAGCCGTTTTCTTTAGCCAATTTAAAATATTATGGAAGGGCAAAATTTGAGATTCAAGAGTATAAAAATGCATTAAGAATCTTTGAAGAAATGATTGAACAATATCCTAAGCATCATTATACATATGAACTTATTGCTAACTGTTATGAAAAACTGAATGATTACACTAACTATAAAGTCAATTTTGATAAATTTTCAAGCTTAAATGAAATACATTTAAAGAGATTGGAAGCAGCTTCCTTAAGAAGAAAAAATGAAGAGTAGACTTCATAAATAATCCGCTATAAATATTGTCCCAAACAGGAGCAAACATAAATAAATTAAACTACAGCGCACGAATAATTTAGAAAACACATTCTGAGCTTTCATTGTATTCGGAGCACACTATGAAACCAGTTTTAACGAAATCAAGACCACTTCCACACTATTGAATTGCAGCCATGTCTCAGAGGAGAAAATGAGATGCAAGAAGCCCCTTTCTTTGGGTGGTTTTAAGGTAGTTTTCCACTTTCCACTAAAATTAAACCGAAAATCTCTTAAACATAAATATGTTTTATGAGGACTTTAATATTGGCTGATGCCAAAATACCCGTTGACCCCTATTGTTCTAAAACCACTAAAATGGTCTAATGTCAATCCATCATGAAAAATTAAAGCCACGTTTGACATCCAAGTCAAAAGACATTATTACATTATGCTAAACATAAGAAATGGAGTTAAAAACAAACTTGCAAATATCCATTGCGTTGTTAGAATCATTTGTTTTTTAGTAAAGGTGCTATTGTATAAAATATGGAATTTAACAAATTTCTTAAAAAAAGAATTACAGTTTTATTAAAAAATTTCTTTTTTTTATGTTAAATTTTGATAATAGAGAAAATAGTTTTATTTTTATAAACCACTGTAAGACATTAGTTTACATTAAAATTTTTATTATTAATTAATCTTTTAAAAAATTATGAAAGTAAAAACTAGACTAACAATTTTGATTATATTAACATCTTTTATTATTTATTCACAAAACAAGAGATGTGATTGTTCGGAGGCATTAAATGCAGCCCTAAAAGATAAATTTACTGATTCCCAGCTATTAGATTTGAGAATTGAACTTTATGAATATTATAAATTTTTAAAAAAGGATTCGCAAAATTCGAGTAGTTCTTATAAATTATCATCAGCAGCAAAAGCTTTTACGGGATATGGTATTTTTCAAGGTACAGTCGAAAATAATAACGAAAATAATAATGCAAAAACGCAAAATATTGAGAAAATTATAGAAAAGGATCAAAGTATATCAGAAGATGTTTTTAAACAAATGGTAACTGATGTATTTTCAGACAATCAGCTTGAAGCATATAAGAGTTGTTTAAAGCAATGCGAAGATCAATCTAACAGCGGTGTTTTTTATGAAATTTCTGGCGATATAGAATATGTTTTTGCTTTAAACTTAAGATTTACCAATCGAATCTTTGCTAATCATTCAAACGTTACTTTAAGTAGTAATGCTACACTGATTAATTGTGAACCAATTGGTGGACTATTATTAAAAAAAGATTTAACAATTGGAAATAATCAAAGTATAACACAATATTTGAAAATTATAGATAGAGACAAACCAGCCCAAATTGGACTTAATTTCAATGAGATTTCATTTGGAGCTATAAATTTAGGCGATGAATATATGGGGACTGGTAAAAGTCTTCCAATTGGAACAATAATAAGTTCGAATTTTAAATACGATACCTTCTTAGAAGCAAATCAATATAAAAAAACTGACAATATGTCTAAGGCTACATGGATACCTTGCGACGGTCGAAATGTAAGTGCATCTAAGTATGGTAAATTCTCAGGTGTAGTACCTGATTTACGAGGAGTTTTTCTAAGAAATGTTAATGATTATAATGTTCCATTTGATGGGGTAGGAAAAGTAAAAGAAGACCAAGCAAACCCTGACAATACCGTTGCAGGAGTGTTACAACACGATAGTTACCAATCACATTTTCATAACTCTCAAATAGCCGAAAACAGAACTGGCTTTCCAAAAGAAAGCGAAGATTCAAGTCCAGGCTTAGCTCCTCATCAATCATATTGGAGAGGGAATAAGAATTTAGATTCACCTGTAAGTATTGCAGCAACTTCTCCCAGTGGAGGAAATGAAACTCGGCCCAAAAATATATCAGTTTACTATTATATAAAAATTAATTAAAAACTTAAAGCGCGGAAATAGTGCTTATTATGTTAAGTTGTCTCTCTTAGGCAGCTGGCTTTGTTCTATTCGGTTGCCCCCAGTCAGTCTTCGGCAGCAAAAGGCTTCTTCTTTGAATTCACAGTCCAGTATACACTAAATGGGAATTTTAATTAATTCTAAGGCAAAAAAATGCTTCTTAAATCTCAGAGTGGAAATAATAGCCCATTTTGCCAACGTCGGGAAAACGATACAAGATACCTCTACGGATGCAAATTCCAGAGCTATTTATCACGCAATTCGAATTTGTAGTAACTATTGATTTTCAATGCGTTTATAGATAAAATGAGATTGTCCTAGTAACCGTTTTTGCAATTTTGTAACATATTTTAACTGTTATAATTGTATTATATTTGTTCACAACAAAATTCGTTCACGTTTGCGTGAACACAAAAACATGTGGGCAATGAGTCCATGGGTAGAGAAATGATAAAATTGCTAAACACAACGAAGTCCTTTACATTAGAATTAACGGATTTGTCAGTAGTAAATAACGAAGGAATCGAAATAGGAAAAAATTATGAGTGAGTTTTAGCAAAATACTATTGAAGATAATGTGGATATACTAAAGCTCATAAAAGCAGGATAAAATCTCCACCCTTAGTGATCTTTGTATAACAGGCTGTTTAATCAATGATTTTTAATGTAATTTTTTAATTCTACTGGAATTGCCCAGTCACTATCTACAAGTTTTCTATTATGTAAAATGGATCTATTTGTATCAATTCTCATTCCATCAACCTTAGAAAAAAACTCATCTAATAGAAAAGCTAGTTTATTCATAGCTCCAGAAAAAACATCTTTTTGATTTAGATAGTGATTTAGAATTAGGAAACGGGATTTGTTCTTGTCAATACTAAGAAGAGCACCTAAAATAACTTTAGCATTTTTAATTTCAAACTCGTCGTACTTTGGATTAACTTCAGTAAAACATGAAATTAATATTTCGATGTTTTTTATTTTAAATTGACTATCTATTGAATTAAAAAACATAAAATAACTATCTCTTAGTAATTCTTTTTTTATAATATTTGATGGTGTCAAAAGCTTTTTGATATCAACTTTAAATGTTCCTTGATTAAAATAGTCTTCTTTATCAATGACGGATTGGATTTCACCTCTAGTGATGTATTCATCATATTGGTTTTCAAATTTTATAGGGACAAAACGATTTAAAGAATCAATTTGAGGAATGAATTCTAATTTAAGTCTTTCGAAAAATTTGCCAACAATAATAAAGTATTCTGTCTGATAACTTGTATCGAGTCTACCATTCCTATCATCATTTAGAATTCTTTTGAATTTCACTAATGCTTCTTTTTTGTTAAATAATAAAAACATAGAAAGAGCATAATTAACGGGAACGTGTGCTTTCTGACTTCCTTCTAAATTACATACAAAATTATTTTGTAATAAAAGGTCATTCAGCTCAAGATCTAAATCAGTGTAAACTGTACTCCAAAAACTATTTTCATTTATTAATAGATGCAGATCATATTTTTTCCCAATAATGAAAGCGAGAAAATCACTTGTGCATAGAGAAAGTTTTGCGTTTTTTATATCATTATAATATTCAGATTCAATCTTGCTATACCAAAAGTATTTTTTCTTTTCTAATACAGATAAGAAAAAGTTTCTGTTAGGTAAATCATTTGTTAAATAAACTAAGAATTCAACTTCGTTATAATTCAGATGATTCTTCATTGCTGTTATTATCCAGTAATAATTTGGATTATCGCTAGATTCTGAAATAGATCTCAAATTATCAAGTATTTGATCACATGCAGACTTAATACTTAAAGCATTTGTTTTTCTATTTGACTCAAGAAATCCACCTTTACCTATTTGTTTAATAATATTTAGTAAGTTCATATTACTCAGAATCAGAATTAATATTCCATGTGTTTTCCATCTCTTTATTCTTTTGGAAGTTGGAAATATCAACATATCGTTTAAAAGATTTTTCATCTTTGTGATGCGTCATTTCCCTAAGTATTCTTTCGTTCATTCCAAAAATCAAAGAATTTGTAACAAAAGTTTTTCTAGCAACGTGGCTGGTAATTAACTCATGTTTTTTGAAAGTTTTTGTTACTCTCTTACTTCCTATATGCCTAGTCAATGTAATGTTAGAATCTAATTTGATTATCTTACAACAGTCCTGGATATTCTTATTTAACTTTTGTGAACTTATTTTAGGCAATGGCTCATAGATGGTTCCTTTATATTTTGCTAAAATCGCTTTTGAAAAAATATTTAATTCCACCCTATGATTAATTGTTTTTGTTTTTATTAAGGTTAATTGAATAAAGTCATCATAGATGTTTGCTTGATCCATATTATTAATGTCAGAGTGTCTTAAACCTGTAAAACACCCGAAGCAAAAAAAGTCTCTCGATTTATTTAATCTTTCATTTTTAAAATCGTGTTTATACAATTTAAATAACTCTTCTTTTTCCAGAAAAATAACTTCTATTTCATTTTCTATCCGTTTTAGTTTTTTGAATTCTATGTTATTATGATACCCACGATCAAACGACCAATTCATAAAGGTTTTAATGATGCTAATTAATTTTCCGTAATAGTTGTTTAAAGTCTTCCTTTCTTCATAAGCATAGTCCATAAACTTTTCTTCAAATCGTTGATTTATTGTATCAAATCTTATGGGGTATTTGGTAAATTCCGTGAATTGACTTAAAAAGTTTTTAACAGTAGTATATTTTGTAATGGTTCCGAGCGCCTTAGCGTGTTTAGAAACATTAATAAATTCAGTAAAAGCTTCGAAAAAATCTATTGCAACAGAGATTTCTTCCTTGTCATATTTTTCTAAAAATATATCCTCCGCAAAAGGGATATTGTTAAACTTGAAGAAATTTTTAATATTTTCAAGTTTTTCTTTTGTCTGCTGAATGTTTGTATTTGATTGTTGGTAAATTTCGTAAAATGCATTTTTTTTATTGTTCCTTACAACTTCACTTTTTTCATCCCAATCGTCCAATAATGTTTTTACATTCGATAAATTTTTTCGAATTTTAATTTTACCAGCAGTGATCACAATTCTAATAGGTATCAAACCATTTTTATTGATTTTGTCTTTTCTAAGTTCAAACAAATAATTCATATTAAAATTCATTAAAGGTGATTAAATAAGGGGAGTAAAAAGGGGAGTATTTTGAAATTAAAGTTCATTAAAAATCACAAATATCAATGTAACTAACCCTTTGTTAGTCAAATATAGTGAATGAAAATCAATTAATATCACTTAATAAATAAAAGTGGTCCAGGTGGGACCACTAGTAAAATCAAGCCTTCGCAAATATGTGGAGGCTTTTTTGTTTTAGCTAATGTACATTGCGCATTCTAATAAAAATAAATACTTAAATCAAGCACCATTTATGGGCTATATTTTTGAAGAAGTATAGACATTATTGCTGTTGAGATTAAAAATTCTACGAAAGCGAGGTTTTGATTGAAGTTCGCAGTATCCTTGTAAAAATGCAGTTATTTATTTTCTGGAAAAAAGTGACACCTGCTCTATAACTATTGACTTGCCATATCGATAAGGTTAAAAGCCGGAATGAGAGGTATAACCAAAATATATAACTTCCTTTATATTGTAATCAAAATAGGAGCATGTTTGATGAATACAAAAGCTGGGTAAACTTCGCTTCGAGAATTTAAATCAACAATGAAAGAAATGTCACTCCCTCACCTTTCCGATTAATCCAGTTAATCATCTTAAACTACACACTTTTATCCATAAAAAAAGCGATTCATTTCTGAATCGCTTTCTACAATGTTGCGGTCTGGACGGGACTCGAACCTATCCAAATATTTTGAGTAATTACTACACTTTACAATGGTTGAAAAATAATAGGGGAAGTCTTAGGGGATGTTTCTTGTAAATTTCAATGAAAGATTTAGATTATAATAGGTAATGTCTCGGGGGATGTTTCTTGTAAATTTCAATGTCTGAGCTTATCCATTATATTACTTTAAATAGACTTTTTTACTGGTTTATGTGTAGGATTTTACGTTGAAATATGTTAAATATCCATTTTGTTAAAAATAATTTATTTCTTCAAATGCCAATAAATCAATGATTTAATTATTTTTTGTAAGTTTTTATTTATA
>Ga0308157_10002562_pt1 | contig 29283 bp, 25 predicted proteins | sample PhyBR1_FD_201035 | JGI IMG/M metagenome (GOLD analysis project Ga0308157, IMG submission 201035) | Phyllosphere microbial communities from UC Gill Tract Community Farm, Albany, California, United States - DLSLB.R1 | ecosystem: Host-associated > Plants > Phyllosphere > Unclassified | place: USA...
AAGTCTTCGAGTTCAAGGAGTTCTGGGGCATTGGCTCGGGCCGCAGCTTCGCGCTGGGCGCGATGCATGCCTGCTGGGACAAGGCCGAGACGGCGCGCGACGTGGCCCTGGCCGGCCTGAACGCCGGATGCGAGTTCGACAAGAATTCCGGCGGACCGATCGATGTATTCACCCTCACACTGAAAGCCTCACAATGAGCGCCTCTAACAACCTGATTGAAGTCAAGGTGCCCGATATCGGCGACTTTGACGAAGTGACCGTGATCGAAGTGCTGGTCAAGGCCGGCGACACCCTCAAGGCCGAGCAAAGCCTGATCACCGTCGAGTCCGACAAGGCCTCGATGGAAATCCCGTCCTCGCAGGCCGGCGTGGTCAAGGAGCTCAAGGTGCAGCTGGGCGACAAGGTCAAGCAGGGCACCGTCGTGCTGCTGCTCGAAGCCGCCGGCAGCGCCGGCGTGGCCCCCGCGGCACCGGCCGAAGCACCGAAACCGGCCGCAGCCCAGGCAGCGCCTGCACCGGCTGCTCCTGAAAAGGGAGCGCCTGCCGCCGCAGCACCGGCACCCGCGCCGGCGGCCGCCAGCTTTGCCGGCACGGCCGACCTGGAGTGCGACGTGCTGGTGCTGGGCGCCGGCCCCGGCGGCTACTCGGCCGCCTTCCGCGCCGCCGACCTGGGCCTCAAAGTCGTGCTGGTCGAGCGCTACGCGTCGCTGGGCGGCGTGTGCCTGAACGTGGGCTGCATTCCGTCCAAGGCGCTGCTGCACGTGGCCGCCGTCATGGACGAGGTGAGCCACATGGCCGCGCTCGGCGTGGACTTCGGCGCGCCCAGCCTGGACATCGACAAGCTGCGCGGCCACAAGGACAAGGTCGTCGGCAAGCTGACCGGCGGCCTGGCCGCAATGGCCAAGATGCGCAAGGTCACCGTGGTGCGCGGCTACGGCGCCTTTGTCGGCGCCAACCACCTCGAAGTCGAGGAAACCGGCGGCACGTCGCAGGAAAAAACCGGCAAGAAGCAGACGATCGGCTTCAAGAACTGCATCATCGCCGCCGGCTCGCAAGCCGTGCGCCTGCCGTTCATGCCCGAGGACCCGCGCGTGGTGGACTCCACCGGCGCGCTGGCGCTCAAGGAGGTTCCCAAGCGCATGCTGATCCTGGGCGGCGGCATCATCGGCCTGGAAATGGGCACGGTGTACTCCACGCTGGGCGCGCGCCTGGATGTGGTGGAAATGCTCGACGGCCTGATGCAGGGCGCCGACCGCGACCTGGTCAAGGTCTGGCAGAAGATGAACGCCAAGCGCTTTGACAACATCATGCTGAAAACCAAGACGGTGGGCGCCCGCGCCCTGCCCGAAGGCATCGAGGTGACGTTCGCGCCCGCCGAAGAGGGCGGCACCGCCCCGGCGCCGCAGATCTACGATCTGGTGCTGCAGGCCGTGGGCCGCACGCCCAACGGCAAGAAGATCGGCGCCGAAAAAGCCGGCGTGGGCGTGACCGACCGGGGCTTCATCAACGTCGATATCCAGATGCGAACCAACGTGCCGCATATCTTCGCCATCGGCGACATCATCGGCCAGCCGATGCTGGCGCACAAGGCGGTGCATGAGGCGCATGTGGCCGCCGAAGTCATCGCCGGCGAGCTGCAGGGCAACAAGCAGCTGGCGTCTGCTGCCTTCAACGCCCGGGTGATCCCGAGCGTGGCCTACACCGACCCCGAAGTGGCCTGGGTCGGCCTGACCGAAGACCAGGCCAAGGCGCAGGGCATCAAGGTGAAAAAGGGCCTGTTCCCCTGGACCGCGTCGGGCCGCGCCATTGCCAACGGCCGCGACGAGGGCTTCACCAAGCTGCTGTTCGACGATGGCCCGGACGCGCACGGCCACGGCAAGATCCTGGGCGGGGGCATCGTCGGCACGCACGCCGGCGACATGATCGGCGAGATCGCGCTGGCCATCGAGATGGGCGCGGACGCGGTGGACATCGGCAAGACCATCCACCCGCACCCGACGCTGGGCGAGAGCATCGGCATGGCCGCCGAGGTGGCGCACGGCTCCTGCACCGATTTGCCGCCGGCCCGAAAATAAGCCGGACCCAGGGCCCGCTGCAAGGCGCGGGGCCCACGAAAAAAGCGCCCTGCGCCCCGCCAAACGGGCGCGGGGCGCTTTTTCGTGGAGCGACGGATTTCGGACGGATTTTTTAAGCCAGACAGCGTCTTTGCCCAAGCGGGACCTGGGCTGGCTGCTATCAAAAGAGAAGCGCCGGCCTGCAGGCGCAGCGCGAAAGGCGTCAGCGAATTGAGGCGGCGTCGCCGAACGACGAGGCGCTGATGGGCGAACGCTGCAGCGGCGGCTGTTCGGGCGCGGCACTGGCCGTCACGCGCCGGGCGCCGTCGAAGCGGCGCTGCCAGTAGCTGCCGCCCATGCTTTCCAGCCGCACCTCGGCGCCGGCCCGGGGCGCGTGGATGAACTTGCCGTTGCCCACGTAGATGCCCACATGGCTGAAGGCGCGGCGCATGGTGTTGAAGAACACCAGGTCGCCGGGCTGCAGGTCGTTCTCGTCGATCTTCTGCGTGGCGGCGGCCTGCTGCTCGGCCTTGCGCGGCAGCAGCAGGCCGATGGTCTGCTGGTACACCGACACCACGAAGCCGCTGCAGTCCACGCCGGTGTCGGCATCGGTGCCGCCCCAGCGGTAGGGAACGCCCAGAAAGCCCATGGCATTGACGACGAGCTCGGACGCCCGGTGCGTGACGTTCTGGCCGACGTGGCCGATCTTGGTCAAGAGGCCCCGGTCTGCGAGCAGATTGTCGAGCTCGTCGTTGGCTGGCGCGGCGTGGACGGAGGCGGCGCAAAGTGCCGCAATGGCCAGGATGAGAGCAGGGGGAATCATTCGCATGGCCGCGAGCATACTTGAAGGACTGTTCCTACGTCAATTTAAAGTCCCTATCCGATTTCATCTTTACATGGCGGATTTTTTTGCAGTTTTGCTGAAAAAACCGCTTTTTTGTGCTTGAGTGTTGGGTTTTTGAAAATGGAAAAAGGCGAAACAGTGCGCTTGCCAAGTGCCCGGTGGTGAACCATTGGCCCGCCCGCCGGTCCATACGCCATCTGCTGTCGCAACCTGCCTGTTTCGTCCGTTTTCAAGGAGGCCGCATGCTTCAATTCCCCGCCCGGCGCTGGCTGCCGGCCCTGCTGTTGGCCGCCTGCGGCCTGGTGCCCCTGGGCGCCGCGGCCCAGGACATCCGCCCGCAAACCGTCGCCTCGGGGCTGCGCAACCCGTGGGGCCTGGCCTTTCTGCCGGACGGGCGCTTTCTCGTCACCGAGCGCGCGGGCCGGCTGCGCGTGGTGGGTGGCGACGGCCGGCTGGCCCCGCCGGTCGCCGGGCTGCCCGAGATTGCCGTCGGCGGCCAGGGCGGCCTGCTCGATGTCGCCGCCGACAGCGACTTCGCGCGCAACCGCACCGTCTACTTCTGCTATTCAGAGCCGGGCGCGGGCCGCACCAACAGCACGGCGCTGGCGCGCGCCCGCCTGAGCGACGACGGGGCCCGGCTGGAAAACCTGAAGGTGCTGTTCAGCCAGAAGCCCAAGGTGGCCAGCTCGGCGCATTTCGGCTGCCGCATCGTCGAGGGCCGCTCGGCCGGCGGCGGCGCGCCCGACGGCACGCTGTTCCTAACGCTGGGCGAGCGCTTTTCGCGCAAGGAGGACGCGCAAACGCTGGACAACCACCACGGCAAGCTGGTGCGCATCGGCAAGGACGGCGCGGTGCCGCCGGACAACCCGTTTGCCGGCCGGGCCGGCGCGCTGCCTGAGATCTGGAGCTACGGCCACCGCAACGCCCAGGGCGCCACGCTGGCGCCCGACGGCACGCTCTGGATGCACGAGCACGGGCCGCAGGGCGGCGACGAGATCAACCTTCCGCGCCCCGGTGCCAACCACGGCTGGCCCGAAATCACCTACGGCGAGAACTACGGCGGTGGCAAGATCGGCGCGGGCCTGACCCGCAAGGAGGGCATGGCGCAGCCGCTGCACTACTGGGTGCCGTCGATTGCGCCCTCGGGCATGGCGTTTCTGACCAGCGCGCGCTACGGGCCGGCCTGGCGCGGCAACCTCTTTGTCGGCTCGCTCAAGTTCGGCTACTTGGACCGCATCGAGCTGGAACAGCCCTTTGCCGGCAAGGTGGTGCGCGAGCACAAGCTGCTGGCCGAGGCGGGCGAGCGCATCCGCGACGTGCGCCAGGGGCCCGACGGCCTGCTCTACGTGCTGACCGACAGCACCGACGGCAAGCTCATCCGCCTGCAACCGGCGCCGGGCGCCCGCTAGCCGGGCACCGGCCGCGTCACGCCAGCGGCACGGCCTGCTGGCCGCGCTTGACAAAGAAAAGGCCCGTGCCCACGGCCATCAGCAGGCCGCCGAACACGCGGTTCTGCCATTTCACCGCCTGCGCGTTCCTGAACAGCCGCTGCAGCCGGCTGGCGGCATAGGCATAGCCGTGCATCACCACCAGGTCAACCGCCACCGTGGTCAGCGCCATCAGCAGCAGCTGCAGCCACAGCGGCTGGTCCGGGCTGACGAACTGCGGCAGCACCGCGACCATGAACAGGATGCCCTTGGGGTTGGTGACGTTGGTCAGCAGCCCGGTGACGAACAGCCGGCGCCCGGACAGCACCTGCGCGCCGGCCTCCTGCGTGGGCGCCGGCTGGTCGGGTGCCAGCGCCTGGGTGGCGCGCCACTGGCACCAGCCGATCCAGATCAGGTAGGACGCGCCCAGCGTCTTGACGATGCCAAAGGCCAGCGCCGAGGCGAGCAGCAGCGAGCCGACGCCGGCCCCGGCCACCAGCAAAATCACCACCAGCCCGGCCTGCAGCCCGAAGATGGTGGCCTGGGTGCGGCGCACGCCGTAGCGCAGGCCGTGGCTCATCGCCAGCACGGCGCCCGAGCCGGGCGACAGCGCAATGAGGATGGAGGCGAGAAAGTAAGCGGTCCAGGTGTGAAGTGCCATGGCAGAGGGTGCAAAAGACGTGGGTGAAAAAAGCGAACGGGCGCCAAGCCCGCAAAGCATGAAAGCCGTGCAAGCCCTGGAAAAGCCCCGGAATCTCTGGAATCGTTGGGGAAAAGGTTTGAGAAAAAGCCGCCAAGGTGCGCCGCGCATCCTACAGCCTGCGGCCGGCCGCGCCGCTATCATGGCCCGCATGACCTCCACCCCCGCCTGGCACCAACGCTTCGGCCGCACCGGCGCGGCGGCCCGGCACGGGCTGCTCCAGTGGTGGCGGCTGCTGCACCTGGGCGCCCTGATCCTGGTGCTGGCGCTCTCGCCGTCGAGCTACGGGCCGTGCAGCCGGCACGTGATGGGCCTGCACCTCTACACCCGCACCGCGCCCATTTTGGTGGGCTTTTCGCTGCTGTGCGCGCTGCTGACGCTGGTGCTCACGCGCATCGTGGTGGCCACGGCCCTGAGCTACGGGCTGTCGCAGTACGCGCTGCAACTGGTCATCCGGGTGCTGGTGCTCGAACTCATCCCGCTGACGGCCGCGCTGTTCGTGGCGCTGCGCTGCACCATTCCCGACGGCGCCGAGCTCGGCGCCCTGCAGGCCGGCGGCGCGCTCGACGCGATGCGGCGCCAGGGCAGGGAGCCCATGCGCAGCGAGGTGCTGCCGCGCGTGGTGGCCGGCGTGTTCTCGGGCATCACGCTGGCCGCGCTGAGCTGCGTGGTGGCCGTGGTCGTGGCCTACCTGGCGGTGTACGGCCTCACGGTGTCGGGGCTGGCCGGCTACACGCGGCTGTTCGGCCAGGTGTTCAGCCCGGCCGTCACGCTGATCTTCGGGCTCAAGACGGTGCTGTTTTGCCTGACCGTCTCGCTGATGCCGATGGCCTCGGCCCTGTACGGCCGGGGCGGCCAGCGCACCGCCGCCAGCGCCGAGATGCGCGGCCTGGTGCGCATGTTTGCCGTGCTGCTGCTGGTCGAGGTGGCCTCGCTGGTCGGCAATTACTATTGAGCCTTCAGCCACGTTCCATGCCCATGCCGCCTTCCCTCGATTCCCCGCCACCGCTGCCGCCCGTCGCCCACTTGGCGCTCAAGGTGCGGCTGATGCTGCTGTTCATGCTGCTGCTGGTGGGCGGCTCGGCGCTGTATGTGCTGTACGCGCGCGGCGCGTTCGAGGCCACGCAGCGCCTGGTGCTCATCGCCGACGACTCCGAGGGCGTGGTGGTCGGCATGGACATGACGTTTGCCGGCTTTCCCGTCGGCCGGGTGCGGCGCATCGAGCTGGCCGAGGACGGCAAGGCGCGCATTCTGGTGGACGTGGCCACCAAGGACGCGCGCTGGCTGCGCACCTCCAGCGTGTTCACGCTGGTCAAGGGGCTGGTCGGCGGCACCACGCTGCGCGCCTACAGCGGCCTGCTGGACGACCCGCCGCTGCCGGCCGGCGCGGTGCGCACGGTGCTGCAAGGGGACGCCAGCGCCGAGATTCCGAAGGTGGTGGCCGCCGCCCGTGAGCTGATCGACAACCTCAACCGCCTGACCGGCACCAGCGGCGCCGTGGGCGCCAGCCTGGACAACCTGCAGGCGCTGACCGAGCGGCTGAACGGCCCGGGCGGCGCGCTCGGGGTCTTGCTGGGCAGCCCGGACGGGACGCAGCAGGTCGCCGCCGTGCTCAGGCGCACCGAGTCGCTGCTGGCGCGCCTGGACGCCCTCGCCGCCAAGACCGACACCCAGGTGTTCGGCGACAAGGGCATGCTGCCTGAAACGCGCGCCACCGTCGTGCAGCTCAACGCCATGCTGGGCGAGGCCCGCGCCAGCCTGAAGAAGGTGGACGCCATCCTGGTCGACACCCAGGCCATCACCGCCAACGCCAAGGACGCCACGGCCGACCTGGGCACGCTGCGCGGCGAGGTCGAGGCCAGCCTGCGCAAGGTCGAGGGCCTGCTGGCCGAGATCAACCGCAAGTGGCCGTTTGCCCGCGAGGCGGAGTTGAAGCTGCCATGAGCGCCCGGCCGTTTGCTGTCCTGCGCCGCACCGCCTGCCTGGGCGCGCTCGCGCTGCTGGCCGCCTGCGCCGGCGCGCCCCGGCCGCCCGATTGGCAGGTCGAGGCCAAGGGCGCGATGGAGCGTGCGGTGGCCGCCTACCTTGAAGGCAATCGCCGCGTCGAGGCCGCCGAGCTGGCGCGGGCGCGCACCGCACTGTCGCGCACCGGCCGGCCCGACCTGCTGGCCACGGCCGAGCTGCTGCACTGCGCCGCCCGCGTCGCCAGCCTGGCGTTCGAGCCCTGCGCCGGCTTCGAGGCGCTGCGCCAGGACGCCACGCCCGCCCAGCGCGCCTATGCCGATTACCTGTTGGGGCAATTGACGCCCGAGCACGCAGCCCTGCTGCCGACGGCCCAGCGCGCGGCGGCAACGGGTGGGGGCGGCGCGCTCGCGGCCATCGACGACCCGCTGTCGCGGCTGCTGGGCGCGGGTGCGCTGCTGCAGGCCGGCCGCGCCGACCCGGCCGTGATCGCCCAGGCCATCGACACCGCCTCCAGCCAGGGCTGGCGCCGCCCGCTGCTGGCCTGGCTGGGCGTGCAGGCGCAGCGGGCCGAGCAGGCCGGCGACCTGCAGGAGGCCGCGCGCCTGCGCCGGCGCATGGCGCTGGCCGACAATGGCCGGCCCTTGAACCCCAAAGAAAACCCATGAGCTACCACCTCAAACTTTATGCCTTCGAAGAGGCGTCCGAGCTGGAAAAGCAGGCCGCCGAGCGGCGCTTTCGCCAGGCGCTGGACGCCGCGCTGGGCGACGCCAGCCTGGTCTACCCGATCTACCACGCCTACCGCAACCTCGTCGCCACCTACGGCGAGGCGCCCGGCCCCGACGTGCTGAGCGAGGCGCAGCAGCAAATCTTTGACCACTGGCAGGCCGCCGAGGCGGCCGCCGTGACCGCCGCGTTCGGGCCGCACCGCTACCTGGAAGAGGCGTATTTCGAGATCCTGCCCTGAGCCGGCGCCCCGGCGCCCTGGGGCGCCAAAGCCCCCGGCGTTTGTCGGAAACCTGCTCGCCATGCTATTGAAAAAATAGCAAAGCATCCTTGCGGTGCCTGGGCTGCAGCCGTTTTTTGCCTGAAAACGGCTTGGCGCCGGCCGGCGCCGGACGCTGGCGGCGCCGCGACAGTAAAATCCGCGTCCATTGCCCGGCGCCCCTGCGGCGCCGCTGTTTTTTTGACCCGACCCGAGTACCTTCCCGTGACCCCATCCCATCCCCCCACGAGCGCGCCCGGCGGCGACGATTTCGCGGCCGACCGGCCCAAGATCCAGGAGGCGCGCCTGTGGAGCGCTGACGGCTGGACCGCGCGCGTCATCAAGAACGAGGACGACGACGGCTGGGCGGTGGAGATGGTCAAGGACGGCGAGCCCGAACCGGCGCTGGTCGGCCCCTGGACCATGGGGCGCGACAAGAAAAACCCCAAGCCGCTGGACGTGAACGCCTTCAACACGCTGGTCAAGACCGCCTCGGAGTTCGTGCGCCGCCACGAGCAGCAGCTGCACGCTGCGCTGCACCAGCACATCACCGTCACGGCCAACGGCGCGCGCGTCAGCGTCTCGCTGGACATCGAGCCCGACGAGGAGCACCCGCACGCGGTGCTCAGCGCCCGCGACGAGGGCGGCGCGCTGCTGGCCGAGGTGAAGGTGGCGCCCGCCTTCAAGCTGAGCCGCGCCAGCGCGGTGGCCTGGGCTGAAAACGGCTTTGCCAAGCCGTCCGGCCGGTGAGCGCGGGCGGCGCGGCGGCGGCCTGCGGCATCGACTTCGGCACGTCCAACTCCACCGTCGGCTGGAGCCGGCCGGGCCAGCGCGCGCTGCTGGCGCTGGAGGGCGGCAAGCCAACGCTGCCGTCGGTGATCTTTTTCCATGCCGAGGACGACGAGGCCAGCTACGGCCGCGCGGCGCTGGCCGACTACCTGGACGGCCACGAGGGCCGGCTGATGCGCTCGATGAAAAGCCTGCTGGGCACGTCGATGATGGACGAGCACACCGAGGTGGGCGGCCGCGCCGTGCCGTTCAAGGCCTTGCTGGCGCAGTTCATCGGCGAACTCAAGCGCCGGGGCGAGGCGGCGGCGGGCCGCCCGTTCACGCAGGCGGTGCTGGGCCGGCCGGTGTTCTTTATCGACGACGACGCGCAGGCCGACCGGCGCGCGCAGGACACGCTCGAAGGCATCGCGCGCCAGGCGGGCCTGTCAAGCATTGCCTTCCAGTACGAGCCGATCGCCGCCGCGTTTGACTACGAGTCCACGGTGGCGCGCGAGGAACTGGTGCTGGTGGTCGACATCGGCGGCGGCACGTCGGACTTCACGCTGATCCGCGTCGGCCCCGGGCGCGCCGGGCGCGCCGAGCGGCGCGACGACATCCTGGCCAGCGGCGGCGTGCACATTGGCGGCACCGACTTTGACAAGGCGCTGAACCTGGCAAGCATGATGCCCATGCTCGGGCTGGGCAGCCTGATGAAAAACGGGCGCGAGATGCCCTCAAGCCACTACTTCAACCTGGCGACCTGGCACACCATCAATTTGGCCTACACAAAGAAAGCTTGGGCGCAGATTGCCGAGCTGCACCGCGACGCGGCCGAGCGGCCCAAGGTCGAGCGGCTGCAAAGCCTGGTGCGCGAGCGCGCCGGCCACTGGCTGGCGCTGCAGGTCGAGCAGGCCAAGATCACGCTGTCCGGCGCCCAGGCGGCCGAGGTCGACCTGTCGCGCCTGGCGCCGGGCGAGACCCTGCAGGTGGCGCGCAGCGAGCTGGACCGGGCGATCGGCGGCTTGGTGGACTCGGTCGGGCAGACGGTGGCGCGCCTCTTGAAGGACGCGGGTGTCACCGCCGCCGGCATCGACACGGTGTTTTTCACCGGCGGCTCCAGCGGCGTGCCGCTGCTGCGCGAGCGCGTGCTGGCCTTGACGCCGGGCGCGCGCTGCGTCGAGGGCGACCTGTTCGGCAGCATCGGCGCCGGGCTGGCGCTGGACGCGCGGCGCAAGTTCGGCTGATCGAGCGGCGCAGGCACGGCGAAGAGGCCGCCCGCGCCTGGCGCTGCGGCGGCGCCGACGGCGCGCCGCGGATGCGATCCGCGCCGCGGCGCTTTACTGGCCGCGTTGGGCCAGCCAGGCTTCGAGCTCCTCGGAGCCGCCGATCTTCTGGCCGCCGCAAAACACCTGCGGCGCCGTGCCCGCGCCGGCCACCGCATAGAGGCTGCGCGAGGTGACGCCGTGGCCCAGCGAGATTTCCTCAAAGCGCAGGCCGGCCTCGCGCAGCAGCGACTTGGCCTTGGCGCAGAACGGGCAGCCCGGCTTGGTGAACACCGTGATCGGCTCGGGCGCCTTGGCGCCGGGGGCCAGGTGGCCGAGCATGGTGTCGGCGTCCGACACCTCGAACGGGTCGCCTTCCTTTTCCGGCTCGATGAACATCTTTTCGATGACGCCGTTTTTCACCAGCATCGAGTAGCGCCACGAGCGCTTGCCGAAACCCAGGTTGCTCTTGTCCACCAGCATGCCCATGCCTTCGGTGAATTCGCCGTTGCCGTCGGGGATGAGTGTGAGGTTTTCCGCCTCCTGCGCCTTGCTCCACTCGTTCATCACGAAGGCGTCGTTGACCGAGATGCAGACGATGTCGTCCACGCCATGGGCCTTGAAGGTGGCGGCCAGCTCGTTGTAGCGCGGCAGGTGGGTGGACGAGCAGGTGGGCGTGTAGGCGCCGGGCAGCGAGAACACCACGACGGTCTTGCCGTCGAACAGGTCGGCGCTCGTGACCTCGACCCATTTGTCGTTCTGGCGCGTCTTGAAGGTGGCTTGCGGGACGTGTTGTCCTTCCTTGTTGGGCAGCATGCTGGACTTCCTTAAAGTGAAACTGAAAAAACTGCGGCGGCAGTGCTTCGGGCCAGTGTGCCACTGAAAACTTCGCGTCAAGCCTTGTTTATCTTTTTACATTCCGACCGGTAGCCGGCGGCCACCGGGAGCGGAAGAATTCAGGGTTTTTCCCTGCCCATTCCGGGCGTTTTCCCACCTTGTTACCCTTTGAAAGGAGCGCTGCCATGACCACCAGCCACAGCCGAGCGTCCTCGGCCCGCAAGGGCTCTGCCGCACCCGCCGACCAGCCCAATTTCCTGATGGAAATGGGCCGCCACCAGCTTGCCCTGGCCGCCGAAGGCACGCGCACGCTGTGCAGCCGCAGCGAGGCGCTGCGCAAGATCCAGCAGGAAGCGGCCCACGACGCGTCGGTGTTTCATGCCGAAACCGGGGAAAGGCTCTTTGCGCTGCGCGAGCCGGCCGAGCTGCTCGCCTTGCAATCCGAGCTGATGCGCTTTGCCCTGCGCAGCAGCGCCAGCTACTGGCAAAAGGTGCTGGCCAACGCCATGAACACGCAGCTGGAGATGATGGCCTCGATCGGCCATGTGCTGCAAAGCGAAAAAGAGCACGGCGTGAAAAACCCGATGGAGGCTTTCCAGGCCGCCATTCCGCCGCTGGCCAACAGCTTTCACATCCTCCATCCCGAGGACGACGAGAAGCGGCTGCATTCCTGAGCCGGCGCGCCGCGGCGGTGGCGCCGCGCGGGCCGCGCGCCTGAAAATCCACCGAACAGGGCCGCAGCGCAGGCGCTGCCTGGGCTGCTTGCTATTCAAAGCATAGCAAACGGGTTCCACCCGGCCGTTTGTTCCCCATCCCGTGTTGAAGACACCTGCCGGGGCAGGTGCGCGGCTTGCGGGGTTGCCGGGGCAAACCGGGGCCGCGAAGGGCGCCCGGGCGCCGTTGCGCGAAAATACGCGGCTGTTCGCGCGCAGCGCGGTGCCCGGGCGCGTGCCGCTTGGCGCCGCCGCGCGCAACCCACCTCTCAAATCCCAGGAATTTTTCTATGCTGCTTGACGCCGATGACTCCCAGCTGGTGCTGGTCGACTACCAGACCCGCCTGATGCCGGTGATTTTCGAGAACGAACGGGTCGTGGCCAATGCGGTGCGGCTGGCGCGCATGGCCCGGCTGATGGACGTGCCTGTCTGGGGCACGGCGCAAAACCCCGACAAGCTCGGCCAGAACCTGCCCGAGGTGCAGTCGGCCATCGACTCGGCGCGCGGCCGCACCATGGCCAAGATGCATTTCAGCGCCGCCTCCGACGGGCTGGTCGAGTGGCTGCGCCCGCCGGTGCGCAAGGCGCCGCAGGGCAACGCGCGCAGCCTGCCGCGCCATCTGCAAAAAGCCCCCGAGCCGCAGGACGAGGGCCGCAGCATGGTCGTGGTCGCCGGCTGCGAGGCGCATGTGTGCCTGCTGCAGACGGCGCTGGAGCTGCTGGAGCAGGAGTTCGACGTCTGGGTGGTGACCGACGCCTGCGGCTCGCGCACCGAGCGCAACCGCGACGCGGCCTTCGACCGGCTGGCCGGCGCGGGCGCCGAGCTGGTGACCACCGAGATGGTGGCCTTCGAGTGGATGCGCGACTGCGAACACCCGGCGTTTCGCGACATGCTGGCGCTGGTGAAGTAACGCCGGGGCGGGGCAGGGCGCCCCGACCCCGGTTTTGGATAGAAAAGTGCCGTCTGCCCAAGCGCCGCATGGGCCGGCAGCTATGAAAATCGTAGCAAACCGCCTGGCGCTGGCAGGGGCGCCGGGCCGGGTTTCAGGCCCGCGTCAGGCCAGCCAGCGGTAGCTGCCCGCCGCGTGCAGCGTCCACACGCCGTTGCCCGGCAGCTCCAGCACCTGGCTGTGGTACTTGAGCACCGCCGGGTGGTGGCTGATGCTCACCGGCGTGATCGCCAGGCGCGCCAGCTGGGCGTAGAGGTGCTCCTCGTTGGCCGCGTCCAGCGCGCTGGTGGCCTCGTCGAGCAGCAGGTAGCGCGGCTTGGCCAGCAGCGCCCGGGCAAAGGCCAGGCGCTGCTGCTCGCCCACCGAGAGCACGCGCTGCCAGTCCAGCTCGGCGTCCAGGCCGCCAAAGCGCTGGGCCAGCGTGGGCAGGTTCACCTGGGCCAGCCAGTGCAGCAGTTCCTCGTCGGAGATGGCGCGGTCGGTGTGCGGGTAGGTCAGCTGGCTGCGCAGGTTGCCCAGCGGCAGGTAGGGCTGCTGCGGCATGAACAGCATGTCCGCGCCGGCCGGCCGCGTCACCTGGCCCGAGCCGGCGTCCCACAGGCCGGCGATCACCCGCAGCAGCGAGCTCTTGCCGCTGCCGCTGGGCCCGACGATCAGCAGCCCCTGGCCGGCGCCCACGGCCAGCGTGATGTCCTGCGCCAGCCGGTGCTCGCCCCGGGGCGTGAGCACCGTCAGCTGCTGCAGGCTCAGCCCGAAGCCGTGCACGGTGCGGATGCGCTGGGGCGCCTCGGCCTCTGGCCCCTCTGGCGGCCGCGCCTGCGCGTTCAGCGCGCTGGAGAAATCGTGCAGCCGGTCCACGCCGGCCGAAAAGCGGCTCAGGCTCTCGAAATGCTCGACGATGACCGTCAGCGCGCTCAGGATGGCGGCAAAGGCGCCGCCCGCCTGGATCGCCCGGCCGACCTCCAGCCGCCCGTCCAGCACGTCGCCCGCAATGATGAGCGTGGGCAGCACGACCGTCAGGAAGCTGTGCGCGTACTGGAACAGGTTGAGCTTGAACTGCCAGCGCAGCACCTGCTGGTAGTTGGCGTAGAGGCGGCCGAAGATGCGCTGCAGCGCCGACATCTCGCGCGCCTCGCCGTCGTGAAAGGCGATCGGCTCGGCGTGCTCGCGCAGGCGCACCAGGCTGAAGCGAAAGTCGGCCTCGCGCTGGAGCTGGCGAAAGTTCAGCCCGATCAGCGGCCGGCCGAACACCCGGCCGGTGAAGACGGTGGTGAAGGCGGCGTAGAAGATCAAGAAGTACACCAGCCCCTGCGAGATCGACCACAGCACGGCGGAAAAGGCGACGAGCTGCAGCACCGAGCCGAGCAGGATCATCGAGAAATACAGCGACTTTTGCGTGAAGGCGTTGATGTCCTCGGCAATGCGCTGGTCGGGGTTGTCGATGCCGGCGGCGCTGCTCAGCCGGTAGTAGGCGCGCTGGTCGAGGTAGCGCGCCAGGAAGCGGGCCGTGAGCCAGCGCCGCCAGCGCAGCCCGAGCGTGTCGCGCACGTAGTAGTACAGCGCGTAGATCGGCACGGCCGCCACCAAGATGGCGGTGTAGCGCCAGATCGAGGCCCAGAAGCGGTCGGCGTCGCGCGCGGCCAGGGCCGAGGTGAACTCACCCGTCTCGTCGTTGAACAGCACGTTGAAGGCCGTCTGGCCCAGCAGCAGCACCACCAGCAGCGCCAGCATGCCCCGGGCGCGCCAGCGTTCCTCGGAAAACCAGTAAGGCCGTGCAATCTGGGAAAAGCGCCGCCACAGGCGAAGGTTGAAACCGGGTCGTTCTGCTGCGCTCATTGCACGGTGCTTGTCATGGATATTTTTTCGAGGAAGGGGCCGGCGCCCCAAGCGCGGCGCGTGGCGCCATTTAAAACCGATGCCGGGCGGTTGAAAACGGCCGAAGTGCCCTGTCGGCGTAGGCCAAAAGCTATGGATTCGATAGCAGCGCGGCCGGGGCCCCGGCCGGGCGGGCCGGGTGCACCGACGGGCCGTCAGCTTGCAGCAAGAACGCTGCCCATAATTATGAATTCAGTTTTGCCTTTCAGGCCCCGGGCCGGGCAGGAAACCCCATTTCAACTCGACCGTTGCCACCCTAGATTCGGAGACGCTTCATGACCCGCTACGCAGATTTCTACCGCCAGTCCATCGACCAGCCCGACGCCTTCTGGGCCGAGCAAGCCCGATTGATCGAGTGGCACAAGCCCTTTGAGCGGGTGTGCAACTACGACAACCCGCCGTTTGCCAAGTGGTTCGAGGGCGGCTTGACCAACCTGTGCCACAACGCGGTGGACCGCCACCTCAAGGACCGCGCCGGCCAGGCCGCCCTGATCGCCGTCTCCAGCGAGACCGGCCTGGAGAAAACCTACACCTTCACCGACCTGCAGGGCGAGGTCCAGCGCATGGCCGCCAGCCTGAAGGCGCTGGGCGTGCAAAAGGGCGACCGCGTGCTGATCTACATGCCGATGATCGCCGAGGCCGCCTTTGCCATGCTGGCCTGCGCGCGCATCGGCGCCATCCACTGCGTGGTGTTCGGCGGCTTTGCCAGCGGCTCGCTGGCCTCGCGCATCGAGGACGCCGCGCCGCGCGTCATCGTCAGCGCCGACGCCGGCTCGCGCGGCGGCAAGGCGCTGCCGTACAAGCCGCTGCTGGACGAGGCCATCCGGCTGTCGAGCCACAAGCCGGACGCCGTGCTGCTGGCCGACCGCGGCCTGGCGCCGATGGAATTGGTCACCGGGCGCGACCACCTCTGGCGCGACCTGCGCGCGCAGCACCTGGACGCGCAGGTGCCGTGCGAGTGGATGGACTCGACCGACATCAGCTACACCATCTACACCAGCGGCACCACCGGCAAGCCCAAGGGCGTGCAGCGCGACATCGCCGGCTACACCGTGGCGCTGGCCGCCAGCATGCAGCACATCTTCGACGGCAAGGCCGGCGAGACGTTCTTCTCGACCAGCGACATCGGCTGGGTGGTGGGCCACAGCTACATCGTCTACGGCCCGCTGATCGCCGGCATGGCCACCATCATGTACGAAGGCCTGCCCACGCAGGGCATGGACAAGAAGCCCAACGGCGGCATCTGGTGGGAGCTGGTCGAAAAGTACAAGGTCACCGTCATGTTCAGCGCGCCGACGGCCGTGCGCGTGCTGAAAAAGCAGGACCCGGCGCTGCTCACCAAGTACGACCTGTCCAGCCTGCGCGCGCTCTTTCTGGCCGGCGAGCCGCTGGACGAGCCCACGGCGCGCTGGATCAGCGAAAGCCTGAACGTGCCCATCATCGACAACTACTGGCAGACCGAGAGCGGCTGGCCCATCCTCACGATCGCCAACGGCGTCGAGGCCAAGCCCAGCAAGTTCGGCAGCCCCGGCATCCCGATGTACGGCTACAACGTCAAGCTGCTGCATGAATCGACCGGCGAGGAACTCACCAAGCCGGGCGAAAAAGGCGTGGTCGTCATCGAAGGCCCGACGCCTCCGGGCTTCATGCAGACCATCTGGCAGGACGATGCGCGCTTCGTCAACACCTACTGGAAGAGCATTCCGGACAAGCTGGTCTACAGCACCTTCGACTGGGGCATCCGCGACGCCGACGGCTACTTCTTCATCCTGGGCCGCACCGACGACGTGATCAACGTCGCCGGCCACCGCCTGGGCACGCGCGAGATCGAGGAAAGCATCTCGGGCCACCCGCAGGTGTCCGAAGTGGCCGTGGTCGGCGTGGCCGACAACCTCAAGGGTCAGGTGGCAATGGCGTTCGCCGTGCTCAAGGATTCGAGCGTGCTGAACGATGCCGCCGCTTGCGCCAAGCTGGAAGCCGAGATCATGAAGCGCGTGGACAACGACCTGGGCGCGGTGGCCCGGCCGGCGCGCGTGCGCTTTGTCAGCGTGCTGCCCAAGACGCGCAGCGGCAAGCTGCTGCGCCGCGCCATCCAGGCGGTCTGCGAAGGCCGCGACGCTGGCGACCTGACGACCATGGACGACCCGGCCGCGCTGCAGCAGATCCGCGACCGGGTGGAAGCCATCGCGTCCTGAGGGGTTGACCGGGCGGCCGCTTGGTTTGCCCGAGGCCTGGGGGCCGAGTCGCAGGGCTCGGCCGGTTCAGCCCGGCACCTGGCGCCTGAGCAGGTCGCAAAAATGGTCGGCCGCCGGCGTCAGCGGCAAATCCGGCCGCCGGATCAGCACGATGTCCGGCGCTGGCAGTTTTTCCTGGATGTGGATGACCTGCAGCACGTCGCGCGTGAGCGGAAACTCGTTCCACTGCGCCGGCAGGATGGCCAGCAGGTCGCAGCTGGACAGCGCCACGATGACCGACAGCGCCGAATGCGTCTGCAGCGTGATGACCGGCGGCGCCATGCCGTACAGGGCAAACAGCGCGTTCAGGTCCATGCCGGCGTTGAAGTCCAGCGTGGTCGTGGCCCACCGCGCGCCGGCCAGGTCGCGGATCGACCGGGCGCCGGCCAACGGGTGGCCCTTGCGGCCGATGACGGTGCGCGTGTTGGAAAAGAGCGTCTGCGCCACCAGCCCGCCGGCCGGCTCGCCGCGCGGCGAGGCGCCCAAGTAAAAATCGATGCTGCCGTCCTGCAGCCCGGCCTCCATCGCCGGGTACAGGCCTTCGATGATCTTCAATTGCACCAGCGGGTAGCGGCGCTGGAAGGCGGGCAGGGCCTGCGGCAGCATGCCCACGTGCGGCATGATCGACAGGCCCACGGTGATCGAGCCGCGCAGGTCGCCGCCGCTTTGCTCCACGTCCTCGCGCGCGCGCCGCACCTCATGCACGACCGCGCTGGCGCGCCGGTGAAAGCGCTTGCCCGCGGCCGTCAGCACCATGCCCTGGGCCTGGCGCTCGAAAAGGGCCACGCCGAGTTCGCGCTCCAGCGCGCCGATGCTGCGCGTGAGCGCCGGCTGCGCCAGGCCCAGGTGGCGGGCGGCCGCGCGCAGGCTGCCGCGCTCGACCACCGCCACCATGTCGCGCATCTGAGTGAGTTTCATGGGTTCATCCGTCGGATTGTTCTGCCGCATTTCCTGCCGGCAAGGGGATGCATTTTGGGCATCGACCGACAAATTTTGCCATCTTTTGTTGATCGGGCCGCCGCCGTAAATTGGAGGCTCGGCAAGGCGCTCACACCGCCCGCCGGCCCCACAACAACAGACGGAGACAAGATGACAACTTCTGGCCCATTCCAGCCTGCCCACGACAGCCGGCGCAGGTCCACCCTCAAGGCCGCGGCAGGCCTGGCGCTGCTGGGGTTGGCCGGCGCCTTGCCGGCGCCCGCCCTGGCCCAGGGCTGGCCGGCCAAGCCGGTGCGGCTGGTCGTGCCGTTTCCCGCAGGCGCCGCGCCCGACGTGATCGCCCGGCTGGTCGCCGACCGGCTGGGCGCCGCCTGGGGCCAGGCGGTGTTCGTCGAAAACCGGCCGGGTGCCGGCGGCATTCCCGGCATGGCCGCGCTGGTTCGCGCGCCGGCCGACGGCTACACGCTGGGCTTCGTGCCGGCCGCCGTCGTCACGCTCACGCCCGAGTTGTACAAGAACCCGCAGTTCAACATCGACAAGGACCTGGCGCCGGTGGCGGCCATCGGCACCAGCCCGATGATGGTCGTGGTCAACGCGTCCTCCAGCATCAAGACCCTGGACGACCTGCTGAAAACCGTCAAGGCCGAGCCCGGCAAGGTCAACTTTGCGGCGGCGCAGACCAACTCCGTGCCGCACCTGACCGGCGAGCTGCTGTGCCGCAGCGTCGGCGCCACCATGCTCACCGTGCCCTACAGCGGCTCGGGCGCGGCCATCACCGCCTTGCTCTCCAACGAGGTGACGTTCACCGTGGACGGCCTGCCGGCGCTCACGCAGTACGTCAAGGCCGGCAAGCTGCGCGCGCTGGCCGTCACCTCGCGCGAGCGGCTGCCGGGCTTCGAGGCCGTGCCCCCCGTGGGCGAGACGCTGAAGAACTTCGAGTCCATCGGCTGGTTCTCGATCTACGCGCCGACCGGCACGCCCGCCGGCGTGGTCGAACAGGTCAACCGCGACATCAACAAGGTGATCCAGTCGCCCGACCTGGTGGCGCGTTTCGCCGACCTGGGCGTCTATCCCAAGCCCGGCACGCCCCAGGCGCTGGGCAGCTTTGCCCAGGAGCAGCGCGCCATCTGGAAAAAAGTGGCCGCCGACCTGAGCCTGCAGGCGCAGTAACCCCGCGCCGCTTCCCATCATCCCTGCGGCACCCGGCATCCCTGGGTGCGGGCCGCCGCATGGCCAACCCTGTTTTGAACCGAAAGGAAATCGCATGACCCCCACCCGCAAGAAAGCCCTCGTCACCGGCGGCGCCACCGGCATCGGCCGCAGCGCCGTGCTCGCCCTGGCTAGAGCCGGCTACGACGTCGCCATCAACTACGCCTCCAGCGCCAAGGCCGCGCAGGCCACCGCCGCCGAGGCCGAGGCGCTGGGCGCCAAGACGCTGCTGCTGCAGTGCGACGTGAGCGACGACGCCGCCGTGCGCCGCATGATGGCCGCCATCGGCGAAGCCTTCGGCCACCTCGACGCGCTGGTCAGCAACGCCGGCACCACCGCCACCTGGAAGGTCAAGGACCTGGAAAGCCTGGACATGGCCGAGTGGGACCGCACCTTCGCCGTGAACGTGCGCGGCACCTTCCAGGTCGCCCGCGCCGCCGTGCCGCTCTTGAAAAAAGGCACCAACCCGTCCATCGTCAACACCGCCAGCATCGTCGGCCTGCGCCCCGGCCCGCAGCCCTTGCCCTACGCCGCCAGCAAGGCCGCTGTGGTCAACCTGACCAAGACGCTGGCCTGGAACCTCGGCCCCGACATCCGGGTGAACGCGGTCGCCCCCGGCTGGATGGAGGGCGACTGGATGGAGCGCATGCTGGGCGACAGGTACGAAGACCTGATGGGCAAGCGCGCCCGGGCCACGCCGCTCAAGCGCTGCGTCACCGCCGAGGACGTGGCCGAGACCATGCTCAACCTGATCGAGTCCAACCGCTTCGTCACCGGCGAGGTCATCGTCATCGACGGCGGCTTCACCATGTCCACCTGAACCCGGAGCCCCCACCATGCTGCAAGGATTTGTCCCTTTCCCGCCCGAGTTCGCCGCCCGCTACCGCGACAAAGGCTACTGGCGCGACCGGTCGCTGGCCCAGGAATTCGACGCGGTGTTCAAGCGCTTCGCCGACCGCATCGCGCTCATCGACGGCGAGCGCCAGTTCACCTACGCTGAGCTGGACCGGGTCACGACCAACCTGGCGCTCAACCTGCTGGAGATCGGCGTGCAGCCGCTGGACCGCATCGTGCCGATGCTGCCCAACGTGCACGAGTTCGTGCTGCTGTACTTCGCGCTGCAAAAGATCGGGGCCATCCCGATTGCCGCGCTGGTCAGCCACCGGTACGCCGAGATCAGCCAGTTCGTGCGCCTCTCTAGCGCCACCACCTGCGTCTACCCCGAAACCTCGGGCGATTTCGGCTTTTCGCCGGTCATCGACCGTATCGAGGCGGAAAACGACTCGCTGAAAATCCGCATCGTGCTGGGCAGTCCCAAGGCCGGCGAGCATTCGCTGCGCGAACTGATCGCCCGGCCCGCGACCTTGCCGGCGTCCCGACTTTCCGAGATCCGCATCGACCCGACGGACCCGTGCATCTTCCAGCTCTCAGGCGGCACCACCGGCATCCCCAAGCTGATTCCGCGCACCCATAACGACTACGCCTACAACTCCAAGGTCGCGGCCTCGGTCTGCGAGATCGACGCCGAGTCGGTGCTGCTCCTGGTGCTGCCGATTGCGCACAACCTGCCGCTGGCCTGCCCGGGCATCCAGGGCTTTATGTTCCAGGGCGCCCGGGTGGTGCTGCACGCCAACACGCGGCCGGCCGAGATGTGCGCGCTGATCGACAGGCACAAGGTCACGCACCTGAAGGTCGTGCCGGCGTTGCTGATCCGCCTCATCAACGACCCGTGCGTCAATGATTACGACCTGTCCAGCCTGAAACTCATCCAGAGCGGCGGCCAGCGCATGCAGCCCGAGGTGCGGGCCAAGACGCGCGCCTTGATTCCGGGCGTGTTCGTGCAGGAGAACTTCGGCATGTCCGAAGGCACCTTGATGTTCGTGCGCGCCAGCGACCCGGAAGAAGTTAAGCTGGAAACCTGCGGCCGCCCGGTCTGCCCCGACGACGAGGTCAAGCTGCTCGATGAGGACGACCGCGAAGTCGCCATGGGCGAGGTGGGCGAGCTGACGGTGCGCGGCCCCTACACGCTGCGCGGCTACTTCGGCGTGCCCGAGTACAACGCCCGCCAGTTCACGCGCGACGGCTTTTACCGCTCCGGCGACCTGATGCGCCAGCACCCGTCGGGCAACTACGTGGTCGAGGGCCGCAAGAAAGACCTGATCAACCGGGGCGGCGAGAAGATCAGCGCCGAGGAGGTCGAAAACCTCATCCTGATGCACCCGGCGGTGCAGAACGTCGCCTGCGTGCCCATGCCCGACGAGCACATGGGCGAGAAGATGTGCGCCTTCGTCATCCTGAAGGCCGGGCAGTCGCTGGCGCTCAAGGAGTTGGTGGACTTTTTGCTGACCAAGGAAATCGCCAAGTTCAAGCTGCCCGAGCGGCTCCAAGCGCTGCCGGACTTTCCGGTGTCCACTTTTGGCAAGGTGTCCAAGAAAGCGCTGGGCGAATGGATCACGAACCAGCTTTTACAAGAAAAATCGGCCGCCAGCGCTTGACCCGACTGCGCGCACAGCTATCAATTTAGGAGCAACCATGAGAATCATCGACCTGCACTGCTACCCCGGCACCCAGACCTGGATCGACGCCCAAGGGCCGTACCCCGACGCCCTGGCAACCTACTGGAAGCGCGACTGGGTGGCAAAAAGCGAAGAGGGCGTGATCGCCGAGTTCACCGAGGCCGGCGTCGAGGCCTGCCTGGTCGCGCTGGACCTGGAAACCACCGTGGCCACGCCGCCGTGCACCAACGAATACGTGCACGACATGTGGAAGCGCCACCCCGAGCGCGTGATCCAGTGCTGGGGCGCGGTGGAGCCGGCCAAGGGTGAAATTGCGATTCGCCAGGCGAAGAAAGCGGTCGAGGAGCTGGGCTTCGTCGGCTTTCACTTCCACCCGATCATGCAGCACTTCGCGGTGAACGACCGGCGCCACTACGACCTGTTCGAGACCATCAGCGCGCTGGGCGCGGCGGTGATGATCGACGTGGGCACCACCGGCATGGGCGCGGGCATGCCCGGCGGCCACGGCGCGCGCGTGCGCCATGCCCACCCGTCGCACATCGACGACCTGGCGGCCGACTTCCCGAACCTCAAGATCATCATGGCCCACCCCGGCTGGCCCTGGGTCGAGGAAACCACCGCCGTGGCGCTGCACAAGGGCAACGTGTACTGGGAAATGTCGGGCTGGGCGCCCAAGCACTTTCCGGGCAACCTCAAGGTCGACATCCGCGGCCGGCTGCAGGACAAGATCATGTTCGGCAGCGACTACCCGAGCCTGCCCTACGAGCGCATCCTGCGCGAATGGCGCGAGCTGGGCTACAAGGACGCGGTGATGGAAAAGATCATGCACGGCAACGCCGAACGCGTGCTCGGCCTCTGACCGCAAACTTTTTTGGCAATTCTTAAAACAACACGGGAGACACCCCTTATGCGATTCAACCCACTGGCTGGCGCGGCCGGCCTGGCGCTGTCATCGGCCCTGCTGATCTCGGGCTGCGGGGGCGGCAGCGGCGACAGCAATTTGCTGGCCGCCTACGCACCGGCCAACGACACGGTGCAGGTGAGCGCCGGCGTGCTGGCGGCTTCGGCCGAGTCCTCCGCCAGCCTGCGCGTCTTCAAGGCGATTCCCTTTGCCGCGCCGCCGGTTGGCGCCTTGCGCTGGAAGGTGCCGCAGCCGGTGGCCGCCTGGAGCGGCGTGCGGCGCAGCGACGCGTTTTCTCCCGCGTGTTACCAGGGCAACCGGCCGGCGGGCCTGCCCGGCTCCATCCTCTACCAGAACCCCGGCCCGCAAAGCGAGGACTGCCTCTACCTCAACGTCTGGACCGGCGCCGCGCCGGCCGCAAGCGAAAAGCGCCCGGTCATGCTGCTGCTGCACGGCGGCGGCTACCAGCTGGGCGCCGGCTCGCAGGGCAACTACAACGGCACCGGGCTGGCCGCCAAGGGCGCGGTGGTCGTCACGCTGAACTACCGCCTCGGGCCGCTGGGTTTTCTGGCGCACCCCGAGCTGAACGCTGAGTCGCCGCAGCAGGTCTCGGGCAACTACGCGCTGCTGGACGCCATCGCCGCGCTCCAGTGGGTGAAATCGAACATCGCGGCCTTTGGCGGCGACCCGGCGAACGTGACGCTTTACAGCGAATCGGCCGGCGCCGGTCTGTCCAGCGTGCTGCTGGGCTCGCCGCTGGCGGCCAACCTGTTTCACAAGCTGGTCACCGAAAGCCTGGGCAGCCTGCCGGCCGGCACGCCGAACACGACGCTGGCGCAGGCTGCGGCGGCCGGCAGCGCCTATGCGCGCAACCTGGGCGCCGCCGACCTGGCCGCCCTGCGCGCCAAGACCCCGCAGGAAATCATGGCCGGCACCGGCTCGGTCATCGCGCCCATCGTCGATGGCGTGGTCTGGCCCGACCAGCTCGACATCTTGATGAAAAGCGGCAAGATTCATGACGTGCCCATGCTGCTCGGCTGGAACGCCGACGAGGGCACGCCGTACCCGGCATTCGCCACCACGCTGGCCGGCTACGACACCACCGCCGCCGCCCGCTACGGCGCGCTGGCGCCGCAGTTCAAGCAGGCCTACCCGGTGGCGAGCGACGCCGACGTGCTGGCGATGGCCTACGCGCCCATGCGCGACAGCCTGTTCGCCTGGCAGCCCTGGACGCTGGCCCGGGCGCATGCGGCGCAGGGCAAGGCCAAGACCTTCCTCTATTTCTTCAACCGCCGCCCGCCGTATGCGCCCGGCCAGAAGTTCAACGAGCAGGACCCGCCGGAAAAGTTTGGCGCCTACCACTCGCTGGAGCAGGTGTATTTCTACAACAACCTCGAGCGCAGCGTGCCGGCCCGGCCCTACACCGACCTGGACCGCCAGATCGCGGCCACGGCGTCGAGCTACCTAGTCAATTTCGCCCGTAACGGCGACCCCAACGCCAGCGGCCTGCCGGCCTGGCCGCCATTCACCGGGCCGGCCAGCCAGACGATGGCGATTGGCGACACCATCGCGCCGCTGGCCGTGCCGTTTCGCCCGGTGCTGGACTTCTTCGATGCCTTCTACACGCAGTCGCTCGGACGGCCGCTGCCGTTCTGACCATTGCCCCTTCCCAAGGACAACAACATGACCCCTGCATTCATCTGCGACGGCATCCGCACGCCCATTGGCCGCTACGGCGGCGCGCTCTCGGGCGTGCGCACCGACGACCTAGGCGCGGTGCCGATCAAGGCGCTGATGGCGCGCCACCCGGCGCTGGACTGGTCGGCGCTTGAAGAGGTCTATTACGGTTGCGTCAACCAGGCCGGCGAGGACAACCGCAACGTGGCGCGCATGTCGGCGCTGCTGGCCGGGCTGCCGCCCACCGTGGCGGCGGCCACCGTCAACCGCCTGTGCGGCTCGGGATTGGAGGCGCTGGCCAGCGCCGCGCGCGGCATCCAGTCCGGGCAGCTCAATCTGGCGCTGGCCGGCGGCGTCGAAAGCATGAGCCGCGCCCCCATGGTCATGCCCAAGGCCACGTCGGCGTTCTCGCGCCATGCCGAAATCCACGACTCGACCATCGGCTGGCGCTTCGTCAACCCGGAGATGAAGCGGCTCTACGGCGTGGACGCGATGGGCGAGACCGCCGAGAACGTGGCGGAGGAACACGGCATCTCGCGCGCCGACCAGGACGCCTTCGCCCTGCGCAGCCAGCAGCGCGCCGCCCGCGCCCAAGAGGCGGGCATCTTTGCCGAAGAGATCACCGGCGTGGCCGTGCCCGGCAAGAAGGGCGAGCGCCGCCTGGTCGAGCACGACGAGCACCTGCGCGCCGACACCACGCTGGCCTCGCTGGGCGCGCTCAAGGCCAGCTTTCGCGCGGGCGGCAGCGTCACCGCCGGCAATGCGTCGGGCGTCAACGACGGCGCCGCGGCCCTGCTGGTCGCCAGCGAGGCGGCGGCGCGCACGCATGGCCTCGTGCCGCTGGCCCGCGTCGTCGGCATCGCCACGGCCGGCGTCGCGCCGCGCGTCATGGGCATCGGGCCGGTGCCGGCCACGCAAAAGCTGCTGGCGCAGACCGGCCTGTCGATTGAAGACTTCGACGTGGTCGAGCTGAACGAGGCCTTTGCCGCGCAGGGGCTGGCGGTGCTGCGCGCGCTCGGCCTGCCCGACGATGGCGAGCGCGTCAACCCGCACGGCGGCGCGATCGCGCTGGGCCATCCGCTGGGCATGTCGGGCGTGCGCCTGGCGCTGACGGCGGTGCGCCAGCTGCAGCGCACCGGCGGGCGGCGGGCGCTGGTCACCATGTGCATCGGCGTGGGCCAGGGCATTGCCGTGGCGCTGGAACGCGCCTGAACCCAACCATTGAAGGACACCATGAACGACGATCCACCGATTTTGCTGACGCGCCACGGCCCTGAAGGCCATGTCGCCGTCTTGACCCTAAACCGGCCGCAGACGCGCAACGCCCTGTCGGGCGAGGCGATGTTCGCGGCCTTTGAAAGCCGCTTTGCCGAATTGAATGCCGACGCCGGCGTGCGCGCGGCCATCCTGACCGGCGGCGGAAGCGCCTTCTGCTCGGGCGGCAACGTCGCCGAGATGCGCGACAAGGCCGGCATGTTCGGCGGCAGCCCGGAGGAGGTGGCCGAAGGCTACGCGCGCGGCATCCAGCGCATTCCACGCGCCTTCCAGACGCTGGAAGTGCCGATCATCGCCGCCGTCAACGGCCCGGCGATGGGCGCGGGCTGCGACCTGGCGAGCATGTGCGACATCCGCATCGCTTCGAGCAGGGCGCGTTTCGCCGAGAGTTTCGTGAAGCTCGGCATCATTCCGGGCGACGGCGGCTGCTGGCTGCTGCCGCGCCTCGTCGGCGCCTCGAAAGCGGCCGAGCTGGCGCTGACCGGCGACACGATCACGGCCGACGAGGCGCTGCGCATCGGGCTGGTCTCGCGCGTGGTGGCGCCCGAGGCGCTGCTGGACGAGGCGCTGGCGCTGGCCGGGCGCATCGCCGCCAACCCGCCGCAGGTGCTGCGCTGGACCAAGCGGCTGCTGCGCCAGGCCCAGTCGCAGACGCTGGACCAGGCGCTGGTGGAGGCCGGAAAGCTGCAGGGCCTGGCGCACCAGACCGACGACCACCGGGAGGCGGTGGCGGCCTTCTTTGAAAAACGCCCCCCGGTGTTTTCGGCATGAGCGCGGCCAACGCGAATGCTGCGGCAATGCCGGCCCCCGACGCCGGCGGCGTGCTGCTCGAATCGCGGCCGGCGCCGGGCGTGGCGCTGCTGCGGCTGCACCGGCCGCAGGTGCTCAACGCGCTGAACCTGCAGCTGCGCCGGGCGCTGGCCGAGGCCTTCACCCGGCTGGACGCCGACGAGACGGTGCGCGCCATCGTCATTGCCGGCAGCGAGCGGGCGTTTTGCGCCGGCGCCGACCTGCACGAGTACGCCGATGCCACGCCCGTCGAAATCATCGGGCGCGACATGGACCGGCTCTGGGGCGCCATTTCCGGCTGCCGCAAGCCGGTGCTGGCCTGCGTGCGCGGCCACGCGCTGGGCGGCGGCTGCGAACTGGCGATGCACGCCGACCTGATCCTGGCCGGCGACACGGCCAAATTCGGCCAGCCCGAGGTGCTGATCGGCCTGATGCCCGGCGGCGGCGCGACGCAGCGGCTGACGCGCGCGGTCGGCAAGTTCCAGGCCATGCAGCTGCTGATGACCGGCCAGCCGGTGGGCGCCGCCGAGGCGCTGCAGATCGGCCTGGCCAGCGAGGTGCATGCCGACGCGCAGGTCGAGGACATCGCCTTGCAGCGCGCGGTGCAGCTCGCCAGCCTGCCGGCGCTGGCGCTGCGCTTCATCAAGGAGGCGGTGCTGGAGAGCATGAACACCACGCTGGAGCGTGGCCTGCAGCACGAGCGCAAGTCGTTTCAGCTGCTGTTTTCGACGCCCGACAAGACCGAGGGCATCCGCGCCCGGCTGGAAAAGCGCGCGCCGCGCTTCGAGGGCGCCGCCTCAGGTTAGCCGCAGCTGCGCCTGCTGGGCCACGCGGATGCAGTCCTTCATGTGCTCCTCGCCAAAGTAGCGGATGGCGGCGTAGCCCACGCTGGCGGCCACCAGCTGGCCGGCCAGCGGGATGTACTTGGCCAGCTGCCGGGTGGCCATGCGCTTGCCGATCTGAGTCGCGGCCTTGATGACCAAATCGCGGCTGATGAAGCTGCCCACCAGCACCGAGCCGACCATGGCCACGGCTTTTTCGACCTGCGCGCGCTTGGTGGGGTCGAGCTGGTCGATCTGCTCGGGCGCCAGGCCGAACTCCTGGTTCAGCCGGGGAATGAGCTTGGACAGCAGGGCGGCGTCCACCGCCCAGTCCAGGCCGGGCACCGGCACGGCGCTGGCGGCCGCGGCCATCAGCGCGCGCTTGTGCAGGAGCTGGCGGCCGCGCCGGACGGCGGCCTGGAGGGCGGCGTCGTCGCCGGCCAGTTGCAGGGCATTGGACATGGGCAAGACCTTTCGTTCGTGGGATGCCACCGGCGCCAGCGGGCGGGGCGGCCGCACGGCAGAGATGGCGCCCGGCGGGCCAAAGTCAATGCGCTGCGCGCCCGGCCTTACCTTTCTTACACCGCCACCGTTTCGATCTTTTCGGTCACTTCCAGCCAGCGCTCTTCAAGCTTGCCCAGGTCGGCCTCGATCGTTTTCAGCCGCTTGCCGGCCTGCGCGATCTCGGCCGGCGCCTTGGCGGTGGTCAGCAGCACCTCCAGGTTGGCCTTCTCGGCGTTCATGCTGGCCATCTGGCGGTCGATCTTTTCCAGCTCCTTGCGCAGCGGCCGGGCCGCTTCGAGCTGCTGCTGGCGGCGCTGGGCCTCTTCCTTCTTGTCGGCGGCATTCTTGGGGCTGGACGGGGCTGCAGCGCTTGCTGCGTCTGGGCCGGCTGCTATGCTTTTGGAAGCGGCCGGTGCCTCGGGGCTGCCTGCCTTCTTGGCGTCCTCGCGCTGGCGCTTGGCCTCGTCGAGCAGGTAGCGCTGGTAGTCGTCCAGGTCGCCGTCGAACGGCGCGACGCCGCCGCGCGAGACCATCCAGAACTCGTCGCAGACGGCGCGCAGCAGGGCGCGGTCGTGGCTGACCAGCATCACCGTGCCTTCGAACTCGTTGAGCGCCATCGACAGCGCTTCGCGCGTGGCCAGGTCCAGGTGGTTGGTCGGCTCGTCCAGCAGCAGGAGGTTGGGCCGCTGCCAGACGATCATGCACAGCACCAGGCGCGCCTTTTCGCCGCCGCTCATGCTGCCCACCGCCTGCTTGACCATGTCGCCGCCGAAGTTGAACTGGCCCAGGAAACTGCGCAGGTCCTGCTCGCGCGTCGGCTGGCTGCCCAGCTTGCCGGCGGCGCTGACTTCCTTGACCAGCCGGATCATGTGCTCCAGCGGGTTGTCGGCCGGGCGCAGCACGTCGAGCTCCTGCTGGGCAAAGTAGCCGATGTTCAGGCCCTTGCCCTCGATCATCTCGCCCTGGATGGGCGCCAGCGCGTGGGCGACGGTCTTGACCAGCGTCGATTTGCCCTGGCCGTTGGCGCCCAGGATGCCGATGCGCTGGCCGGCCAGCACCGACTTGTTGACGTTCTGCACGATGACGGTGGGCTTCGTTCCCTCGGGCGCGCCTTCGGGCGCGGGGTAGCCGAAATACGCGTCCTGCATCGACAGCATCGGGTTGGGCAGGTTGGCCGGCTCCTTGAACTCGAACGTGAAGTCGGCCTCGGCCAGCAGCGGGGCGACCTTTTCCATGCGGTCCAGCGCCTTGACCCGGCTTTGCGCCTGCTTGGCCTTGCTGGCCTTGGCCTTGAAACGGGCGATGAATTTCTGCAGGTGGGCGATCTTGTCCTGCTGCTTGGCGAACGCCGTCTGCTGCAGCGCCATCTGCTCGGCGCGCAGGTCCTCGAACTTGCTGTAGTTGCCGCCGTAGCGGGTGAGCTTGGCGCTTTCGATGTGCACCGTGACATCGGTCACGGCGTCCAGGAATTCGCGGTCATGGCTGATGACCAGCATGGTGCCCTGGTATTTCTTCAGCCAGGCCTCCAGCCAGACGAGCGCGTCCAGGTCCAGGTGGTTGGTGGGCTCGTCCAGCAGCAAGAGGTCAGACGGGCACATCAGCGCCCGGGCCAGCTGCAGGCGCATGCGCCAGCCGCCGGAAAAGCTGTCCACCGGGTTGTCCAGCTCGCTCACCTTGAAGCCCAGGCCCAGGATGAGCGCCTGCGCCCGCGCCGGCGCGTCGTGTGCGCCGCAGTCGTACAGGTCCATGTAGGCGTGGGCCATGCGGTCGCCGTCGCCGCTCGCTTCGGCGGCCTCGACCTCGGCCTGCGCGGCCTGCAGCACGATGTCGCCCTCGATCACGTAGCTGGTGGCGCTCTGCTCGGTCTCGGGCATGTCCTGCGCGACCTGCGACATGCGCCACTGCGGCGGAATGTAGAACTCGCCGCCGTCCTCGTGCAGCGAGCCGTTGAGCATGGCAAAGAGCGAGGACTTGCCCGCGCCGTTGCGCCCGACCAGGCCGGCCTTCTCGCCGGGGTTGAGGGTGACAGAGGCGCTGTCGAG
>Ga0308157_10002563_pt1 | contig 29282 bp, 31 predicted proteins | sample PhyBR1_FD_201035 | JGI IMG/M metagenome (GOLD analysis project Ga0308157, IMG submission 201035) | Phyllosphere microbial communities from UC Gill Tract Community Farm, Albany, California, United States - DLSLB.R1 | ecosystem: Host-associated > Plants > Phyllosphere > Unclassified | place: USA...
TGGAGTTCTACGCGGCGTACTGGAACTACCTGGACCTGATGGACTTCACCGAGACGCTGATCCGCGAAGTGGCGCTCAAGGCCACGGGCTCGCTGCAGTTGACCTACCAGGGCCGCGCGGTGGACCTGTCGCAGCCGTTTGCGCGCCTGACGATCCGCGAAGCCATCTTCCAGTACACCGAGGCAGGCGCCCATGTGGACGACGCCACGTGGCTGATCAGTGCACTGAAGAAGCTGGGCCTGAACGAAGAAAAGAACAAGCTGTCCACGCGTTCGCTGGCCAGCCTGCAGGTGCTCTACTTCGAAGAGACGGTGGAAGACAAGCTGTGGCTGCCCACCTTCATCATGGAGCATCCGACGGAAATCTCGCCGCTGGCGCGTGCCAACGACACCCGCCCCGAGGTGACCGAGCGCTTCGAGCTGTACATCACGGGGCGCGAGTTCGGCAACGGCTTCAGCGAGCTCAACGACGCCGAGGACCAGGCCGCGCGTTTCCATGCCCAGGTGGCCGCCAAGGACAGCGGTGACGACGAGGCCATGTTCTACGACCACGACTTCGTGCGCGCGCTGGAATACGGCATGCCTCCCACGGGCGGCTGCGGCATCGGCATCGACCGCCTGATGATGCTGTTGACCGATAGCCCGAGCATCCGCGACGTGATACTGTTCCCCGCATTGCGGCGGGAGTCCTGAGCGGCTGCTGCGCAACGCCCTTCGCTTCAAGGAGAGCTACCGTGCCCTTCACCCCCAGCAGCGCGCCCTACCCTGCAGCGCACGCTTCTGCGTCCTCCCGCAACAGTTTTTCGGTACTGGTGGTGGAGGACCAGAATTCGGTGAGGGCTGCGCTGGTGGCCGAGCTGCGGCGCGCAGGGGTGTCGGAGATCTTCGAGGCCCCCGAAGGCGCAGCGGCACTGCACCTGTTCAAGACACATCGGCCGGACCTGGTGCTGCTGGACATCCGGCTGCCCGGCAAGGATGGCTACTGGGTGGCCCAGCAGATGCGCGAGAGCGAGGCGGGCGACTGGACGCCGATCATCTTCCTGTCGGGCCTGGACAATGAGCTCGACGTATGGCGCGGCATTGAGGTGGGGGGCGACGACTACCTGGTCAAGCCCGTCAAGCCCATCGTGCTGATGGCCAAGCTGCGCGCCATGCAGCGCCTTCTGGACATGCGCCGGCGGCTGGTGTCGGTATCGGCCGAGCTGCACCTGGCCAACCAGCGCCTCAACGAGATGGTGGAGGTGGACTCGCTGACCGGCCTGGTGAACCGCCGGGGCTTTGACCGCATGCTGCACAGCGAGATCCTGTCGGCCCGGCGTGACGGCACGCCGCTCACGCTGATGCTCTGCGACCTGGACCATTTCAAGCTGTTCAACGATGCCAGCGGCCACGTGCAGGGAGACGCCTGCCTGAAAGAGGTGGGCCGGTTGCTGCGCGAGGTGTGCGTGCGGCCGCGCGACGTGGCTTCGCGCTATGGCGGCGAAGAGTTCGCACTGATCCTGCCCAACACCCCGCGATCGGGTGCCATGACCTTTGCAAGGGCCCTGGGCCAGTTGCTCAAGGTGCGCGGCATTGCCCACCCCGACTCCCCCCTGGGCGATGCACTCACGCTGTCGGGTGGCATCACCACTTGCGTGCCCGACGACAGCACCAATGCCGAGAGCATGATCATGCGCGCCGACCAGGCACTGTATGCGGCCAAGGCCCAGGGCCGCAACCGCTTTTTCAGTTTCGAGATGCAGATGGACACCGTGGAGCAATTGCGCAGCTGATGGCGATCTTTTCCGTTTTCTGCGCGCCCGAGCGCGCGCTTTTCTCATGGCCACCAACGGTCTGCATGTTTTGAAGGCGCGGCTCCCGGACTGGGTGCAGGACTGGCTCGATGTGATCGTGCCCGGCCTGCAGATCCTGCTGGTCGTTTTTGTGGCCTGGATGCTGCAGCGCCTGCTGCGGCGCCTGGTGGCGCGTGCCGCCGCCCACTACCAGTTGCCCGACGAGCTGCTGGTACCCATCAAGGGATTGATACGCTGGACCATCGTGGCCAGCGCCTCCCTGCTGGTGCTCGAACGCATGGGGGTTTCGGCCACGGTGCTGTGGACGGCCCTGACGGGCTTTGCCACCGTGGGCGCCGTGGCTTTTTTCGCGGCGTGGAGCGTGTTGTCCAACCTGTTCTGCGCGCTGCTGATCTTCACGGTGCGGCCGTTCCGCGTGGGCGACTACATCGAGGTGCTGGACACGGCAGAGAAGCCCGGCGCCAAAGGCCGGGTGGTGGACATCAACCTGCTGTACACCACGCTCGAAGACCACCTCCATGCGGGCCCGGATGGCACCTGGCTGCAGATACCCAACGCCCTGATCTTCCAGCGCGTGATACGGCGCTGGAGAGGGCCGCCGCCGCCCCTGGCGGCACCTGTGGCTGAACCAGCGCCAGCGCTGCCCTTGCAGGGCGCTCCATCGGCGTCTTCAGCACCCTGAGCCTGCAGCAGCAGGCCGCAGTGCGGATCAGGGCAGCAGATCCAGCGCCTGCAAGTAGGCCGGCTGGTACATCAGGTCGTCCCAGGCCTGGGGAAGGGTCTCGGGCAGCAGGGCGATGCGGCGCGACTCGCTGTCCACATTGGGCTGCCAGCGGCCCCGGGCCTGCGCATCCGCCAGGCCGCCCAGCAGTTCGTCCACGGCCTTGCCATCGCCCACGCTCTGGTTGCACAGCAGCACCAGATCGCATCCGGCCTCCAGCGCGGCCAGGGCACCATCGGTGTAGCTGACCAGTTGGCCATCGAGGCGGCGCGCCCCTTCCATGCTCAGATCGTCGCTGAAGATGGCGCCGTCAAAGCGCATCTCGCGGCGCAGGATGTCCTGCAGCCAGCGTTGGGAGAACCCGGCGGGGCGGCTGTCCACCTTGGGGTAGATCACGTGGGCCGGCATCACGCTGGTGAGCGTGCTGCTGAGCCAGGGGTAGGGCGCCGCGTCGTCGGCCAGGATGGCCTTGAGGCTGCGCGTGTCCACCGGCACTTCGGTGTGCGAATCGGCCCGGGCGAAGCCATGGCCGGGAAAGTGCTTGCCGCAATTGGCCATGCCGGCCTGCAGCAGTCCGTGCATGAGGCTCTTGGCGAGCAGGGCCACGACGCGCGGATCGCGGTGGAAGGAGCGGTCGCCGATCACGCCGCTGCGCGAGCCGGCGTCTTCGTCCTGCCAGTCGAGGTCAAGGACTGGTGTGAACGAGAAATCCACGCCGCAGGCACGCAGTTCGGTGCCCAGCACATAACCTGCGGCGGTGGCGGCATTGGTGGCGCGCAGGGCGCCGCTGCCGGCAACCGCCTTGGAACCCTTGCCATCGTCCATCCACATCGCCCCCAGAGAACGCATGGGCGGCAGGTGGGTGAAGCCGTCGGTGCGAAAGCGCTGCACGCGCCCGCCCTCATGGTCCACGCAGACCAGCAGATCGTCGCGCACGGCCTTGATCGCACTGGTCAGGGCCAGCAACTGGGCCCGGTTTTCCCAGTTGCGGGCGAACAGGATCACGCCGCCGGTGAGCGGGTGGGCCAGGCGGCGGCGGTCGTCGGCGCTGAGCGCTGTGCCGGCCACGTCGAGGATGACGGGTGCGTGTTCGGTCATGGGCTTTTGAAATCAGAAGGGATGGAAACTGGGCGGTCATGCTGAGAGCTGCATGCCGGCGGAAATCAGGGGGCTTTTTCGACCACGCAGAAGCTGGCGGCGTAGTCCGTCTCGTCCGTGACGCTCAGGTGGGCCTGCAGGCCACGCTCTTCGAACCATTCCTTGAGCGCACCGTGCAGCACGATCACGGGCTGGCCCGAGGGCAGCTTGGCCACTTCGCAGTGGCGCCAGGTCATGGGCATGCGCATGCCGAGGCCGATGGCCTTGCTGAAGGCTTCCTTGGCGGAAAAGCGCGTGGCCAGGTAGCGCAGGCCCCGGTCCGGCCAGCGGGCCGTGCGCGCACGCCAGGTGGCGAGTTCACCCTGGGACAGCACCTTTTCGGCGAAGCGGTCGCCATGGCGCTCCAGGCTGGCCTGGATACGGCGCACGTCGCAGATGTCGGTTCCGATGCCGTAGATCATGGCACGGCACTCAGCCTGCTGCGCCGATGCAGGCGTTGTAGGCCTGCACGGTGGCGGCGTAGCCCAGTTCCAATGCATCGGCGATCAGCGCGTGGCCAATGGACACCTCCAGCACGCCGGGCACCTCGCGCACGAAAGCGGTGAGGTTGTCGCGGTTCAGGTCATGGCCGGCATTGACGCCCAGCCCGGCATCGAGCGCGGCCTGGGCGGCAGTGCGGTAGCGCTCCAACTGCAAGGCCTGCCCGGAGGTTCCCCAGGCGGCGGCATAAGGCTCGGTGTAAAGCTCGACGCGATCAGCCCCCACGGCCTTGGCGGCGGCCATGGCTTCGGGCACCGGGTCCATGAACAGGCTCACGCGAACGCCCAGGGCCTTGCACTCGGCGATCAAGGGCGCCAGGCGCTCGGCATCCTGCGGGAAGCTCCAGCCATGGTCGCTGGTGAACTGGTCTTCGCTGTCGGGCACGAAGGTGGCCTGGTGCGGGCGCACCTGGCGGATAAAGTCCATCAGGTTCTGCGAGGGGTTGCCCTCGATGTTGTACTCCCGGTCGGGCCAGGCCTTCATCAGCTCAGCCAGCTCGAACACGTCATGGCTGCGGATGTGGCGTTCGTCCGGACGGGGATGCACGGTGATGCCCCGCGCGCCGGCTTCAAGGCACAGCTGGGCCGCACGCGTGACACTGGGAATTCCCAGGTGGCGCGTGTTGCGCACCAGGGCGACCTTGTTGACGTTGACCGACAGGGCGGTACGGTGCGGCGTGGGGTGTGACATGCGGTGTATAGAGGTCAGAGAGACTGCAGATCCATCATGAGCTGGCGGGTGCGCAGCGTGGGACTGCCGCAATGGTATTGCAAGAGCGCCCGCAACTGGGGCTTGAGCTCGGCGGCCACCGGAGCGCAGGCGCGCAAGGTGGCGGTGTAGCTGGATGCATTGCTGTCCAGTGCCGCCTGCAGGGCCTGCCACTGGCTGCCGGGCAGCGCGACGCGATCACCAGATGAGGCCGCACGCAACCCCCCTTCGGCCACCAGCGTGTAGCGCGTGCCGGGGTGCAAGGGCTCCAGGGTCATGGTCTGCGCATCCAGGCTGGGCAAGAGCCCGATCTCGCGCAGCAGCAGCAGCTCGAAACTGCGCAGCACGGGCTCGAGTGCATCGCCATGCTCGCTGGCGAGCACGCGCACCACGCCGGCATAGTCATCGAACAGCGCAGTGTGTGCATCAGCCCGCGCCAGCAGGCGCAGCAGCAGCTCATTGAGGTACATGCCCGACAGCAGGGCATCACCCGTCGGCATGACATGCCCGCCAACCCACTCGGCCCCCTTGAGCGTGTGGATGTCGGCCGAGCCATCGCCCGACAGGGTGTAGGTGAGCAAGAGCGGCTGCAGCGGCAGCAGCACGGGGCGAAAATTGGAGGTGGGCTTCTTGGCGCCTTTGGCGACCAGGGCGACACGGCCCTGGCGGCGACAGAACACCTCCAGGATCAGGCTCGACTCGCTCCAATCGTAGCTGTGCAGTACGAAGGCCGGTTCATCGGAAATGCGCTTGGCAACGGCCATGGGCGGCTTTCAGCCAGGCCGCAGGCGTTGAAGCGCCTCTGCACGGAGCAGCGCGGCGGCCATCCTCACTCGTAACCGAAGGAGCGCACACGCGCCTCGTCATCGGCCCAGCCCGAGCGCACCTTGACCCATAGCTCCAGGAACACCTTGGCATCCATGAGCTTTTCGAGTTCCTGGCGGGCTTCGGTGCCGATGCGCTTCAAGCGCTCGCCCTTGTCGCCGATGACCATCATCTTGTGGTTGTCGCGCTCGACCACAATGGTGGCGGCGATCTTCACGAGGCGCTTGTGCTGCTTGCTCGCCTCTTCCTCAAACTTGTCGATGACCACAGTGGAGGTGTAAGGCAACTCGTCACCCGTGAAGCGGAACAGCTTTTCGCGCACGGTTTCGCCGGCCAGGAATTTCTCGCTGCGGTCGGTGAGCTCGTCCTCGCCATACCACCAGGCCTGCTCGGGCAGGTATTTGGCGCAGATACCGAAGAGACGCTCGATATCGCCCTTGTTCTTGGCCGACATGGGCACGAATTCGGCGAACGGGTGGCGCTCCTGCATGCTCTTGAGCCAGGGGGCCAGCTCGGCACGGCGGTTGACCATGTCGAGCTTGTTGGCAATCAGCAAGGTGGGAATGCCGGGCTTGAACAGCGACAGCACCTTGGCGTCGGCCAGCGTGAAGTTGCCCGCCTCCACGACGAAGAGGATCAGGTCCACGTCGCCGATGGCGCCCATCACGGTCTTGTTGAGCGACTTGTTCAGGGCCGTGGCATGCCGGGTCTGAAAACCTGGGGTGTCGACAAAGACGAACTGGGTCTGCTCGCGCGTGCGGATGCCGGTGATGCGGTGGCGCGTGGTCTGTGCCTTGCGCGAGGTGATGCTGATCTTCTGGCCCACCAGTGCATTGAGCAGGGTGGACTTGCCCACGTTGGGCTTGCCGACGATGGCAATCACGCCGCAGCGCTGGCCTGGCATGGCCGCAGGTGCACCTGCAGCCGCCAGCATGGCATCCAGATCCCCCGGGGTTTGGGGATGGTCTGCAGGGGTACCGGCATCGCCCGCTGTGTCGTTGGTGGCGTTGTCGTCGTTCATAGATTCTTTGCTTTCAGTGTGGCCAGCATGGCCGCTGCCGCAGCCTGCTCACCGGCACGGCGGGAGCCGCCGATGCCACGCTCTATCAGGCCCAGTTCGGGAATATCGCACTCGACATCAAAGGTCTGGCGGTGCGCCGCCCCCACGGTGGCCACGACGGCATACTGCGGAAGCTTCATTTTGCGGCCCTGGAGCCACTCCTGCAACGCGGTCTTCGGGTCTTTGGAGGCCGCCTGCATTTGCGGGTTGATCTCCATGGCCTGGAACAGGCGGTGCACCAGGGCTTCGGCCTGCATATAACCGGCGTCGAGGTAGACCGCGCCGATCAGCGCCTCCAGCGCATCGGCAAGGATCGAAGGGCGCTGGTGGCCACCGGATTTGGATTCACCCTCACCGAGGCGCAACACCTCCGACACACGCAGGCGCAGGGACAACTGGTGAAGGGTGTCCTGCTTGACCAGGTTGGCCCGCACACGCGAGAGATCGCCTTCCGGCAGGGACCCCAGGCGCTGGTACAGCAGGCTTGCCACCGCAAGGTTCAGGACGGAGTCCCCCAAAAATTCGAGCCGCTCATTGTGGTCGGCCGAAAAGCTGCGGTGCGTGATGGCACGTTGCAGCAGCGAGGGGTCGGAAAAGGGGTGCTGCAGGCGGTCCTGCAGCGCAAGAAGACTGGGGGACACTACTTGGTCTGTCCCTCGAAGCGGTAGACGAGATAAGCTGGACCAGCGAGGGGGATCTCGCGTGAATACTTGAAGCTCACCACAGTCTTGTCACCGCGCTTGGTGACCTCCAGATCCTTGCCCTGTACTGAGCTGATGTTGTCAATCGCTCCAGCCCGGTCAAAGTTGCCGCGTACACCAGCAACCGTGGTCTCTTCCCTGGCTGCCTTGGTTGCCGCCTTGTTGATCGCCTGGTACTCCAGAAAGATCGGCACAGACTGCCCGCCGATGGCAAACGCGGCCACGCAGATCAACCCAATGAAAATCACGCCAATGAACGACAGACCACGCTGGCGCGAACGGCTGGCAAAACGGTTGGAATACATACTCTCCCCTCTCCGTGCATACTGATTAAAACAGGCCATGGATCATTGGAAAGACCCGATGCGCCTGGGGTTGCTGAAATTCATCCAGACGAAAAAGGCCTTGCCCACGATGTTGGCGTCGGGCACAAAACCCCAATAGCGAGAATCCAGCGAATTGTCGCGGTTGTCCCCCATCATGAAATAGTGGCCTTCCGGCACTTTGCACACCACGCCTTCAACACTGTAGCGGCAGTTGTCACGATACGCAAAACTGGTCGCACCCTGGATGAAGGCCGGAGCATCCGGATAGTTCAGCAACCGGTGTGCCTTGCCATCGATTTGCTCTTCGAGTTGCGGGTAGTACTTCACTTCGTCCAGAAAATCCGGGACGGCCGTGGTGGGCACCGCCTGCCCGTTGATCGTGAGGCGCTTGTTCAGGTATGCCACCTCGTCGCCCGGCACGCCGATCACGCGCTTGATGTAGTCTAGGCTGGGCTGCGGCGGGTAGCGGAACACCATGACATCGCCGCGCGCAGGCTTGTTGCCCTCGATGATCTTGGTGTTGATCACCGGCAGGCGCACGCCATAGGTGAACTTGTTCACCAGGATCAGGTCGCCTACCAACAAGGTCGGGATCATCGAGCCGGAGGGAATCTTGAACGGTTCGAATAGAAAGGAGCGCAGCACGAACACCGCTGCGATCACCGGGAACAGCCCGGCCGTCCAGTCCAGCCACCAGGGCTGCATGAGCAGGCGCCCCTGGGCTTCCTGCACATCCAGATCCACCTTCTGGATGCCCATGCGGTCCAGTTCGGCCCGGCGCTGCACGGCAGCGTCTTCGATCGCCTGGGCTGCACGGCGGCGCTGCGGCAGGAAGTACAGCCGCTCGGCCAGCCAGAAGGCCCCCGTAACCACTGTGGCCAGGAACAACAGCAGCGCAAAATTGCCCTCAATGAGGCCAAAGTACCAGGACCCCACGTAGCCAAGAAAGGCGGCCAGGATGGCGGCCGTGAGAATTTGCATGAACTGCATCAATCTTCCACCTGCAAAATGGCGAGAAAGGCCTCCTGGGGCACCTCGACCGAACCGATCTGCTTCATCCGCTTCTTGCCCGCCTTCTGCTTTTCGAGCAGCTTGCGCTTGCGGGAGATGTCCCCGCCATAGCACTTGGCCAGCACGTTCTTGCGCAGGGCCTTGATGGTCTCGCGCGCGATGATGTTGGCGCCGATGGCAGCCTGGATGGCCACGTCGTACATCTGGCGGCTGATGATCTCGCGCATCTTGCCCACCACGGCCCGGCCGCGGTACTGCGACTGCGAACGGTGCACGATGATGGACAGCGCATCGACCTTCTCGCCGTTGAGCAGGATGTCCACCTTGACCACGTCGGATGCGCGGTATTCCTTGAACTCGTAGTCCATCGACGCATAGCCGCGCGAGACGGACTTGAGCTTGTCGAAGAAGTCCAGCACGATCTCGCCCAGTGGCATCTCATAGGTCAGCATGACCTGGCGGCCATGGTAGGCCATGTTGATCTGCACACCGCGCTTCTGGTTGGCCAGCGTCATCACCGGACCCACGTAGTCCTGGGGCATGTACAGGTGCACCGTGACGATGGGCTCGCGCACCTCTTCCAGGCGGCCCTGGTCGGGCATCTTGGAGGGGTTCTCGACCATGACGGTCTCGCCATCGGCGCGGACCACCTGGTAGACCACGCTGGGCGCCGTGGTGATCAGGTCCTGGTCGAATTCGCGCTCCAGGCGTTCCTGCACGATCTCCATGTGCAGAAGGCCCAGGAAGCCGCAGCGAAAGCCGAAACCCAGCGCCTGGCTGACCTCGGGTTCGTAGTGCAGCGAAGCGTCGTTGAGCTTGAGTTTCTCGAGCGCGTCGCGCAGCGAGTCATACTCGCTGGCTTCCGTCGGGTACAGGCCCGCAAACACCTGAGGCTGGATTTCCTTGAAGCCCGGCAGCGCTTCGGTGGCTGGCCCCGCATTGTTGGGCAGCTTCTTTTCGAGCGTGATGGTGTCACCCACCTTGGCGGCCTGCAGTTCCTTGATGCCGGCGATGATGTAACCCACCTGGCCCGCGTCGAGCGAGTTGCGCGGCTCGTTGGCGGGGGTGAACACGCCCAGGTTGTCCGCGTTGTACACCGCTTCGCTGGCCATCATCTTGATGCGCTCGCCCTTGAGCAGGCGGCCATCGACCACGCGCACCAGCATCACCACGCCCACGTAACTGTCGAACCAGCTGTCGACGATCATCGCGCGCAGCGGACCGTCGGCATTGCCACGCGGTGCGGGCACCTTGGCCACGATGGCTTCGAGGATCTCGTCGATGCCCATGCCGGTCTTGGCCGAGCAGGGAATTGCATGCTCTGCATCAATGCCGATCACGTCCTCGATCTCGGCCTTCGCATTCTCTGGATCGGCATTGGGCAGGTCCATCTTGTTGAGCACCGGCACCACTTCCACACCGAGGTCCAGTGCGGTGTAGCAGTTGGCCACGGTCTGTGCTTCCACGCCCTGCGAGGCATCGACAACGAGCAGCGCGCCTTCGCATGCGGACAGCGAACGGCTCACCTCGTAAGAGAAGTCGACATGACCTGGCGTGTCGATCAGATTGAGGTTGTAGACCTGCCCATCCTGGGCCTTGTACTGCAGCGCAGCGGTCTGCGCCTTGATGGTTATCCCACGCTCTTTCTCGATGTCCATCGAGTCCAGAACCTGGGCCTCCATATCGCGGTCTGCAAGGCCGCCACATCGCTGGATCAAGCGGTCAGCCAACGTCGACTTGCCATGGTCGATGTGCGCAATGATGGAAAAATTTCTGATGTGGTTCATCAACGGGAAGCGTCAAGTAATTGAATTAAAACGGCGCGCACAAGAAAAAAGGGCGCGTCGAGTGGCGACGCGCCCTGAACCAACAATCATTGGCAACTGCGATAGTTGGATCTTCATTGTAGGCAAAAAGCGAGTCGGAAGCAGCCCGGCACTGGCACGAAAAGGGTCGTTGCCTGACTGCAACAGGGATTTTATACACAGTTTATTCACAGATTCAGTCCGCGCGATGATGAACAACTTGTGGGTGAGCTGTGGATCAGCTGTGCATGAACACGGTGCATCCCGCATGGTGGAGCAGGAGCCGTTCAATATGCACATAACGGTTGAACAGACCCCTGCATTCTATCGAAACTGGTTGATGCCCCGTTCCGGAAGTTAGCGAAAGCTAACCTCTAAGTTTTTTTCAGGGCCGCAGCAGGGGCCCGCTTCCAGGGATTTTTTTGGGAAAACCCATCAAACACCGAGGGATTAGCCCATGGGACTATCCCTTTGCCCATCTGGAATTCGGCCACCTCCTCCTTCAGCGCAGAGGGCGGATCACCGCATATTGGGCCCACTCGCCGCGGCGATAGAGCAGACTCAAGGGCTTGCTCTTGTCCGCCTTGGACACGACCGACTCGAAGTCCTTGAGGCCCGCAATCTCCGTATTGGCCACAGACAGAATCACATCGCCTTCACGCAGGCCCGCCCGCGCAGCGGCATCGGTGGCCGATGCCACGGCCACGCCGCCCTTGAGCTTGAGTTCCTTCTTCTGTGCATCGGTGAGTTCAAGCACGGAAAGACCCAGTTGCTGGGCTGCCGCCGAAGCCTTGGGCTTCTCCTCGCGCTCCACGGCCTTGGCGACCGGCTTGTCGGGTTCGATTTCGGCGATAGTGATGGTCAGGTCGCGCGCGCTGCCGCGGCGGAACACCGTGATGGCACTCTTGGTACCGGGCTTGGTGTTGCCCACCAGGCGCGGCAGGTCGGCCACCTTCTCGATGGGCTTGCCGTCGAAGCGGGTGATGATGTCCCCTGCCTCGACCCCGGCCTTGTCGGCCGGCGAGCCCGACTCCACCCCCGTCACCATCGCACCCTGCGACTTGCCCAGACCAATCGCGTCCGCCACGTCCTTGCTCACCGCGCCGATCTGCACGCCAATGCGGCCCCGGGTCACGCGGCCCGACGAGCGCAACTGCTCGCTGACGCGGATCGCTTCGTCCATCGGGATCGCAAACGAGATGCCCATGAAACCACCCGAACGCGAGTAGATCTGGCTGTTGATCCCCACCACCTCGCCGCGCATGTTGATCAGCGGGCCACCGGAATTGCCGGGGTTGATGGCCACGTCGGTCTGGATGAAGGGCAGGTAGTCGCCCGTGTCGCGCTGCTTGGCGCTCACGATGCCGGCGGTCACGCTGTTTTCCAGGCCGAAGGGCGAGCCGATGGCCATGACCCACTCACCCACCTTGAGACGGCTCACATCGCCCACCTTCACGGCCGGCAACCCGGTGGCCTCGATCTTTACCACGGCCACGTCGGTGCGCTTGTCGGCACCCACGATGCGCGCCTTGAACTCGCGCTTGTCGGTGAGCGTAACTATGACCTCATCAGCCCCCTCGACCACGTGCGCATTGGTCATCACGAAGCCATCGGCCGTGAGGATGAAGCCCGAGCCCACGCCGCGCGGTTGCGCCTCCTCATCCTGCTGCGGACGCTGAGGGCGCTGCTGGCGCGGCACGTTGGGAATCGGCACGCCGAAGCGGCGGAAGAACTCCGCCATCTCCTCGTCCATGCCGTTGGCGCCCGAACGCTCGGACGCCTTCTCGCGCGTTCGGATGTTCACCACCGACGGACCAACCTGGTCCACCAGGTCAGTGAAGTCCGGCAAGCCCCGGACCACGGCGGACTGCGCCATGGCCACGCCCTGGGGCAGCACCGCCACGCTGGCCACCGTCGCCACCACGCCCGAAACGGCGAGGGCGCGCAGCATACTCCAATCAAACTTGGGCATCATCGACCTTTCAAATTGTGGGGAACGCGAAAAAGAGTGTCACAGCCTGTGAAGAGGCGGGCCTGCATTTGGTTCCCGAAAACCACGCAGTACCAGGGCTGTTCGCCGCGCCAGGTCAGCGCGCGCGCTCCAATGCACCGACGAAAAGGCGCAGCGTCTGCATGGGCACCTCACCGACGGCCGTCACCCAGGCATCGGAGGCCATGCGCTGGCCCAGCATCTGCGTGGCGCCCACACTGCCCAACTGGCCTTGTGCGCCATGCCGTTTCACATCGAAGGGCTCGATGAACAACGACACAGTCGCCAGGCCATCGGAGTACAGGCACTGCAGCACCGGCAACGCCTCTGCGGGCCCCGCAGCCGCCAGCCTCTTGTGGCAGCTTTGCGGCACAAAGCCGGCCACCGGCTGGCGCATGCGCCAACCCTCTTCCAGCGCCGTGGTCTTCACCGCCGCAGGGGCAATCACCTTGTAGCCCGATACGTCGTCCATCATGCGCGAAAGCTTGTCCAGAGGCACGGTGGCATTGAGGTCGAGTTCGGAAAAGGCCGCCTGCTCCAGCACCCGGCCATCGGTCGCCAGGGTCTGCAACTTGACCACCAGGCCCGACTCCTTTTCGCTCCAGATGCGGTAGCCGAAACGCAGGGGATCCAGCGGCTTGAACCAGACCACGTCCGCATCCAGGCCGGCCACGCGCTCCTGGCCCAGCACCTGGGCCTCATAGTGCCTGGCCAGGGACGTGCCCTGCACCGACGGCAACTGCGGGAACAGCCCGCGCGCGTCACCGCGCTCGGTGCGCACCGTGCGCTCCTCTGGCAAGAAGGTGCGCACTTCACCGTCGCGCCGGAACACCTTGCGCGGCGTGCCGCTCAGGCCATCCACCCGCTCCAGTTGCTGCTTGCCGTCACAGGCATTCCAGATGCGCGAGCTGAACATCGCGCCCGAGGAGGACAGCACCACGAAGGTACCGACATAGGGGCGATTGCGGGGCGCCTGGTGCATGCGCTCTATCCACTGGCCGATGTCGCGCACGGGACTCACCGGAGACAGGGGCGGCAACGCGGACGCTACCGAACTCTGCGCAGACTGCGCATGCGCTGGAGCAGGCCACAAGCCAGCGCACAGCCACAAGGCCAGGCCAGCGATCGCAGCACGCCGCCACACCCGTGCGGCGGCATGCGCCAGGGCAAAGTCAGAGATCCATCCCATTGTGGCGCGTCAGGTCAGGCAAATTCAGCGGCTGGGCGTGGCAAAGGTGGCATTGCGCAGGAAGCCCGCAGGCATCTGCAGCGCGGACGTGCTGCCAAACTGCTTGTGGGCCGCCAGGAGCTCGTCCAAGCGCGGATCGCGGATCATCACCTGCTGGCCTTCGTTCTCGGCCACGGCGATCATGGAGCCCGACTGCGTGACACCCTGCGGTGCCGGAGCAGTCTGGATCACAGGCGCTCCCACAGAAGCCATCTGGGCCCCCGAAACCCCGCTGCCGCCCTGCAGCATGCCGACGGAAGACCACCCGATGGCCGCCACGGCAGCCAGCGAGGCCACCCCCGCCACCATCTTCCAGCGGAACACCGAGGCATTGGCCGCAGGCAACCGGGCCTGCGCCACCACACCCAGGGCCGGTTCGGGTACCAACGCGGCCGGGCGCCGCACCGGCGCCTCCTGGGCCATCTGTTCGCGCAGGCGCGAGAGCAGCACATTGCCACTGTCGGCACGCGCCAGCTCGTTCGAGCGCAGCACATCACCCACCAGGTGGTAGAGCTGCCATGTGGCCAGCCCTTCGTCATCGCCTGTGCAGGCGATGGCATCCGCAAACGCATCGCCATGCAACTGGCCATCGGCCAACGCCGAAATCTGTTCGCGCTTCGTCGTCATCACATCATTGTTCATGGTCTCACCTGCATATCCGTCACCAGACACTGCTTTACCCTTGCCGTACACCGCACCATCACCACCTTTTGCCCGTCTGGTTTTCCAGCATCGGGCGCACGCGGGCCGAGATCGCCTCCCGCGCGCGGAAAATACGTGACCGCACCGTGCCGATGGGGCAGCCCATGGCAGCAGCGATCTCTTCGTAACTGAGCCCCTCGATCTCGCGCAGCGTCACTGCCTGGCGCAAATCCTCGGGCAGCGCCTCCATGGCAGCATTCACCGCCTGGGCGATTTCCTGGGCAGCCAGCACCGTTTCAGGGGTCTCGTCGCTGGTTAGTTCATGCCCGACACGAGAAGTTTCATCTTCATCGTCAGAGCCCCTCAAGGCATTTTCTGAAATCACCGGGTTGCGCTTCATGTCCATCAGCGCCTTCTTGGCGGTATTGACGGCAATCCGGTACAGCCAGGTATAGAACTGGGCGTCGCCCCGGAACTGGTGCAAGGCCCGGTAGGCGCGGATGAAGGTTTCCTGCGCGATGTCCGGGATGATGTCGGTGTCGCGCACCATGCGGCCGATCAGGCGCTCGATACGGCGCTGGTACTTGATGACCAGCAGCTCGAACGCCCGCTGATCGCCCGCCACCGCGCGCTCCACCAGGAGAAGATCGCTGTTGTCGGGTGTGGGAGGCGGCGTTTGGGCTGTCATCGAATCTCTGGGTTCACGCCTGTCGGCTGTGGATCGGCGCGAACTCTCCGGCACTCACAGTGCCCGTTCCGGCGCGCGAATATACCGCACGGCGCAGATCGGTCCACCGCTCGGGCTGCTGGCGGCTCTCCAGCCATAGCCAGAAGCGCTGGCGGCCTTGCGCCTCCTGGACGCATACCCACAAGTGGCCTTGCAGGTCCCACTGCACCTCTGGAGCACCTTGCAGCATCACCGGCGAGGTTCCTGGAAGCAACGCATCCAGCCACCACTGCTGGCCATCCCAATGCAACTCTCCGCAAAACTGGCCCAGCCACCAGTGCCAGGCACCTGCCACGGCGGCCAGCCAGGCGCTCGAACCGGCCAGTGCAGGGATCAGCCCCTGCCCGGCCCCCAGCAGCCACCAGGCCCAAAGCACCGCAGCACCGGCAAGCGCCACGGCGGCCAGCACAGCGCCCACGGCGCGGCTGCGCCGCACGGGCAAGCGCACGGCAGGGGCCTGGCGCGCCATGGAATTCATGGAAAGGAGGGGGAATGCAGGTGCATCATCGTCCTGCAGTTTGCCGCAAACAGCATGCCAGTACCCGCAAGGGCACTGGCATCAAGCCGTCAAACCCGCTTGAATACCAGGGAACCGTTGGTCCCACCGAAGCCGAAGTTGTTCTTGAGCGCATAGTCCATCTTCACATCACGGGCCGTGTTGGCGCAGTAATCGAGATCGCACTCGGGATCCTGGTTGAACAGGTTGATGGTCGGCGGCACCTTCTGGTGGTGCAGTGCCAGCACGGTGAACACGCTTTCGATCCCGCCCGCCCCGCCGAGCAGGTGGCCCGTCATCGACTTGGTGGAACTGATCACCGTCTTGTATGCGGCTTCGCCGAGGGCCGCCTTGATGGCATTGGTCTCGTTGAGGTCGCCCAGGGGTGTGGAGGTTCCGTGCGCGTTCAGGTAACCCACATCGCCGGGATTGATGCCGGCATTGCGCATGGCGCTGATCATGGCGCGACGCGGGCCGTCCATGTTCGGCGCGGTCATGTGCCCGGCATCGGCACTCATGCCAAAGCCGCTGAGCTCGGCATAGATCTTGGCGCCACGGGCCTTGGCGTGCTCGTACTCTTCGAGCACCAGCACCCCCGCACCCTCACCCAGCACGAAGCCGTCACGGTCCTTGTCCCAGGGGCGCGACGCCGTCTTGGGGTCATCGTTGCGGGTGGACAGCGCACGCATCGCGGCAAAGCCACCAATGCCCAACGGGGACACCGTCGATTCCGTACCGCCAGCGACCACCACATCGGCATCGCCGTACTCGATCATGCGCCCGCCTTCGCCAATGCAGTGCAGGCCCGTCGTGCAGGCGGTCACCACCGCCAGGTTCGGGCCCTTGAAGCCAAAACGCATGGACACATGGCCCGCCACCATGTTGATGATGGATGCCGGCACGAAGAACGGCGTGATACGCCGTGGTCCGCGGTTGGTCAGCTCGGCATGGGTGTCCTCGATCAGCGGCAGGCCGCCGATTCCGGATCCGATCACGCAGGCGATGCGCGTGGCGAACTCGTCGTCCAGCGCCTCTCCGGTGGGCAGCCCGGCATCCTGTATGGCCTGCGCTGCCGCGACAATGCCGAAATGGATGAAGGCGTCCATCGCGCGCGCATCCTTGGCGCTGATGTACGACTCCAGGTCAAGCCCCTTGACCTCCCCTGCGATCTTGCAGGAAAAGTTCGACGCATCGAACTTGGTGATGAGGTCAATGCCGGAATTTCCAGCGAGGACATTGGCCCAGGCATCGGCCACCGTGTTTCCCACGGGGCTGACGCAACCCAGGCCGGTCACGACAACGCGACGACGGCTCATGCGTAAAAACCTTCTGCTGATCGCTCAAGTCAGGCGCAGTGCGCCGGCTCAGGCCTTCTGATGGGTGTTGGCGTAATCGATGGCGTTTTGCACCGTCGTGATCTTCTCGGCGTCTTCGTCAGGGATTTCGATGCCGAACTCGTCTTCCAAGGCCATCACCAGTTCCACGGTGTCGAGCGAGTCGGCACCGAGGTCTGCCACGAAGGCCTTTTCATTGGTGACTTGGGACTCTTCCACACCGAGTTGTTCGGCAATGATTTTTTTGACGCGTGCTTCGATATCGCTCATGGTTTCCCTCTGGGGGTTGTGAATGAATCCGCGATTCTAGCCGCTTAAGGAGAAGCCCCTCAGCAGCCCGCCGTCCGGATGAACCGGCGTTATCTTTCAACAATTACATGTACATGCCGCCATTGACATGCAACTCCTGCCCGGTCACATAGCCGGCCTCGCGTGAAGCGAGGTAGGCGACCGCGTGTGCGATGTCCGAAGGCTTGCCCAGGTGGCCCAAAGCGATCTGCGTTTGCAGGGCTTTTTGCTGCTCTTCGGGCAGGCCGGCGGTCATGTCGGTCTCGATGAATCCAGGGGCCACGCAGTTCACCGTGATGCTGCGGCTGCCCAGTTCACGCGCCAGTGCGCGCGTCATGCCGGCCACGCCGGCCTTGGCGGCCGCGTAGTTGGCCTGGCCTGGGTTGCCCGATGCACCGACCACGCTGGTGATGCTGATGATGCGCCCGAAGCGCTGCTTCATCATGGGACGGATGGCGGCGCGGCTCACGCGAAAGACCGCTTTGAGGTTGGTGTCCAGCACCGCATCCCAATCGTCGTCCTTCATGCGCATGGCCAGGGTGTCGCGCGTGATGCCGGCGTTGTTCACCAGCACGTGCAGGCCACCCTGCTGCTTGACGATGGCGTCGATGGTGGCCTCGATGGCTGCACCGTCGTTCACGTTCAGATTGACCCCCTTGGAGCCCGGGTAGGCCGCCAGGGCCGCCGAAATGCGGGCAGCGCCGTCATCGGTAGTGGCCGTGCCGACCACCTGGTAGCCGCGCACGGCCAGCTCCAGCGCGATCGCCGCGCCAATGCCGCGCGATGCGCCAGTGACCAGGGCCACCTGGGTGGGTTGAACAGAATCCGTCATGCCAGCAACTCCCGTGCTTCGGCCAGCGAGGCCGTGTCAAATACTGCAGCACCGACCAACTCGGGGTCGATGCGCTTGGTCAGACCCGCCAGCACCTTGCCGGGGCCACACTCCACAATGTGCGTCACGCCGCGCGCCTTGAGCGCCTGCACGCACTCCACCCAGCGCACGGCGCCAAAGGCCTGGCGCACCAAGGCGTCGCGGATCGCGTCGGCATCGCTGTGCACTGCCACATCCACGTTGTTGACCACGGGAATGGCGGGCGCCGCCAGCACCACCGCAGCCAGGGCCTCGCGCAGCTTGTCGGCTGCGGGCTTCATCAGGCTCGAATGGAAAGGCGCCGACACCGGCAGCAGCAGCGCACGCTTGGCGCCGCCGGCCTTGAGCACCTCGCAGGCCTTGTCCACCGCCGCCTTGGTACCGGCGATCACGGTCTGGATGGGGTCGTTGAAATTCACGGCCTCCACCACCTCGGCGCTGCCAGGGCCAAATGTGGCCACCGCTTCGGCGCAACCGGCGATGACCTTGGCCGCATCCATGCCAAGAATGGCCGCCATGGCACCGGTACCCACAGGCACAGCCTCCTGCATGGCGGCAGCGCGCAGACGCACCAGGGGCGCAGCCTGCGACAGCGTCAGCACACCTGCCGCAACCAGCGCCGAATACTCACCCAGCGAGTGCCCAGCCAGCGCGACGGGCGCCGCACCACCCTCGGCACGCCACACGCGCCATGCCGCCACACCGGCGGCCAACATCACAGGCTGCGTGTTGGTGGTCAGGGCCAGCGCCTCCTTGGGGCCTGCCTTGATCAAAAGGGCAATGTCCTCGCCCAGGGCATCCGAGGCCTCACGCAGGGTCTCGGCAACCGCAGGGTGGCCACCCCAGCCATCGAGCATGCCGACCGACTGCGAGCCCTGCCCGGGAAAAACAAATGCAAATGACTTCATGCCAGCACAGATAGATAAGAGGAATCGGGTTCTGCAGGCCGCCCAAAAGGCGGCGGGCTACAGCTTCAGGAGCACGGCACCCCAGGTGAATCCACCGCCCACGCCTTCCAGCAGCAGCGTTTCACCCTTCTTGACCTGCCCGCTGCGCACCGCATGGTCGAGCGCCAGGGGAATCGACGCTGCCGAGGTGTTGCCATGCTGGTCCACCGTGACCACCACCTTGTCCATCGACAGCTTGAGCTTGCGGGCCGTGCCCTGCATGATGCGGATGTTGGCCTGGTGGGGGATCAGCCAGTCCACATCGGCTTCGGTCATGCCCGCCTTGGCCAGCGCGGCATGGGCGGCCTTTTCCAGCACGCCCACGGCCAGCTTGAACACGGCCTGGCCGTCCATCTTGAGCACCGGGTCGCCCAGCACCTGGCCACCCGAGACATTGCCCGGCACGCACAGGATGCCGACATGCTTGCCATCGGCATGCAGGTCGCTCGACAGGATGCCGGGCGTCTCGGACGCCTCCAGCACCACGGCACCGGCACCATCACCGAACAGCACGCAGGTGGTCCGGTCCTTGAAGTCGAGGATGCGGCTGAAGACTTCGGCGCCAATCACCAGGGCACGGTTCGCCGCGCCGGTCTGGATCATCGAATCGGCTACGGCCAATGCATAGACGAAACCGCTGCACACGGCCTGCACATCGAACGCCGGGCAGCCATTGGCACCCAGCTTGTGCTGCAAGATGCAAGCGACCGAGGGAAACACCATGTCCGGCGTGGACGTGGCGACGATGATCAGGTCGATGTCCTGCGCTTGCAGGCCCGCAGCCTGCAAGGCATTGCGAGCTGCTTCGAGACCCAGGTCGCTGGCCGTCACATCAGAGGCGGCGAAATGCCGCGCCCGGATCCCCGTGCGCTCAACGATCCACTCGTCCGAGGTTTCGATGCCAGCGCGGGCCAACTCGGCCACGAGGTCGGCATTCGTGAGCCGGCGCGGTGGCAGATAGCTGCCAGTGCCGGTGATGCGGGAATAGCGTCTCATTAATGTGTCGTCGTCGCCGCAGCAGGCCTGGGCTGGGCATCGGCTGGGGCCAGGAGTGGCGCCGCGTGCGCAATCCGGGTCCGGACACGGTCGAGCAGGTTGTTGCGGGCTGCATCATACGCCCGGTTCAAGGCCTGCTCGAAGGCCATGGCATCGGCCGAGCCATGGCTCTTGAACACCAGTCCGCGCAGCCCCAAAAGTGCCGCGCCGTTGTAGCGCCGATAGTCCATGCGAATCATGAGCGCTTTTAGCACCGGATAGGCAACGATAGCGGCGGCTTTTGTGAAGATGTTGCGAGAAAACTCATTTTTGAGCCCTCCTATCACCATCGCAGCCACCCCTTCGCTGGCCTTGAGCGCCACGTTGCCGACAAAGCCGTCACAGACCACGATGTCCACCGTGCCCTTGAAGATGTCATTGCCCTCGACGTTGCCGTAGAAGTTGAGATCACCCGCCTCGGCAGCAGATCGCAACAGTTCACCCGCTTTTTTGATGACTTCGCTGCCTTTGATGATCTCTTCACCAATATTGAGCAGCCCGACCGTGGGTTCACCGCCATCATCGCGCAAGGCCGACACCAGGGCCGAACCCATCACCGCGAACTGCAGCAGATGCTCTGCCGAGCAGTCCACATTGGCACCCAGGTCGAGCACCGTGGTGGCGCGCCCCTGGTTATTGGGCAATTGGGTGGCAATGGCAGGCCGATCAATGCCGTCCAGGGTCTTGAGCAGATAGCGCGCAATGGCCATCAGGGCGCCGGTATTGCCAGCAGAAACCGCCGCCCCCGCAGTTCCATCCTTGACCTGCTGGATGGCCACGCGCATGGAAGAGTCTTTTTTGCGGCGCAGGGCCACCTCGACCGGATCGTCCATGGCCACCACCTCGGTGGCAGGGACGATGGTGGCGCGGTCATGGGAAAAATCCTTCAGGCTGTCCGCCAGGCCGACCAGCAGCAAGCGGGCATCCGGGTGATTGCCAAGGAACTGACGGCACGCCGCGAGCGTGACGCGGGGGCCGTGATCGCCCCCCATGCAGTCAACAGCCAGTGTGATCATGGGCGACTTGTCCGGCCAACTGCGCTGGCCGGAAGATGGATACAACGGTCAAAACAAAGGCCCGCGCTACAGAATCCGTAGCTACGGGCCTTTGAAGGGTACTGAAGATCAGGCTTCAGACTTGTTTTTGAGCACCTGGCGGCCGCGGTAGAAACCGTTGGGGCTGATGTGGTGGCGCAGGTGGGTTTCGCCGGTGGTGGGCTCCACTGCAATGCCTGGCACATTCAGGGCATTGTGCGAGCGGTGCATACCGCGCTTGGAAGGGGACTTTTTGTTTTGCTGAACGGCCATGATGGCTCCTGGTCTTAAATAGGTTGGTAAATACGCGATGAGCCCATAGAAGACACGAGGGGATTCGCGCGAAGCCCTCGATTATATCCCAAATGGATTCAGTGTCCCTTGCGGTCTTTCTTGAGGCCTGCCAACGCTGCAAAAGGATTGGGCTTGTCGGCGCTTGCCGCCTCGAAGTCATCGTCCGTCGATGCCAGCGGCACAGCCGTCGGGCACTCGTCATGCTTGGGCACCACGGGCAGCGCCATGAGCAACTCGTCCTCGATCAACTCGTGCAGGTCGAACTCACGGGTCATTGCCAGCAAGTCCTCTTCACTCTCGTCGTCGAGGGCTTCGGCGGTAGCCTCGTCGGCCACGAAGCGAAACGCGCGGTCCACCTCCAGCGGCACATCCACCGGCGTGAGGCAGCGCTGGCACTCCATGGGAAAGGACGCACGCACCTTGAGCACCAGCCACACCTGGCCTGCGCCGCCAAGCGCCGTGCGCACCTCTCCCTGCGCCTGCCAGTCCACCAGCAGGTCGGGGTGCAGCCCCCGGGCCTCCTGGGCCAGGCGCTCATACTTCAAAAGGGAATCATGGCCGGCCAGGCGCGCGCCGGCCAAAGCAAACGCTTTGACGTCGAGCCGGTCCACTGAGAATTCCTTGGTCATGGCGGCAGTGTAAGAGAATCAGCGAATGCATCAATCCCCTGCCCTGCAACGCCCTGTGGTATTGGGCTCCACCTCGCGCTACCGCCGCGAACTGCTCTCGCGCCTGAACCTGCCTTTCGAGGTCGCCTCTCCCGATGTGGACGAAACCCCCAGCGCGGGCGAGGCCCCGCGCGATCTGGCTTTGCGCCTGGCTTTGGCCAAGGCCCGGGCCGTGGCACATCTTTATCCCGAGGCCGTGGTCATCGGCTCCGACCAGGTGGCCGACCTGGCCGGCCAGCCGCTGGGCAAGCCCGGCACCCACGAGCGCGCCGTTCAGCAGCTGCGCCAGATGCGCGGACAGACAGTCATCTTCCAGACCGCCGTGGCCACCGTGTGCCAGGCCAGCGGCTTCGAGCAGGTGGACATCGCCCCCGTGGAAGTGCGCTTTCGCGACCTGTCGGACGACGAAATCGAGCGCTACCTGCGCGCCGAGCAGCCCTACGACTGCGCCGGCAGCGCCAAGAGCGAAGGCCTGGGCATCGCCCTGCTCGACGCCATCCACAGCGACGACCCCACAGCCCTCATCGGCCTGCCGCTGATCCGCACCTGCCGCATGCTGCGCGCTGCCGGAGTGGTTCTGCCATGAGCACCCGCCCCGCCACCCCCACGGATGCGCCATCCGGCGCCGCCGCCAGCGGCACGCTGTACCTGGTACCCGCCCCCCTCGATTTCGGCTGCGAGGTGGAAGCGCCGCTACAGGACGCCCTGCCCGCCGGCACCCTGCAGAAGGCCGCGCAGCTCACCCACTGGATCTGCGAGAACGCCAAGAGCACCCGCGCATACTTAAAGCGCATCGATGCCCTGCACCCACTGGCAACACCTCTGCAGCAGCAACAAATCACCGAGCTGCCACGCGAGGTGCACAAGAAAGGCGACCATGGCGACAAGGGCTCCGCCACGTTCGACGCCAAGCCCCTGCTGGCCCCGGCACTGGCTGGCCACGCCATGGGCCTGGTCAGCGAGGCCGGCATGCCGGCCGTGGCCGACCCGGGATCGTCCGTGGTGCGCGCCGCGCACGACCTGGGCATTCCCGTCGTGCCACTGGTCGGCCCCGTTTCGCTGCTACTGGCCCTGGCCGCAAGCGGCCTGAACGGCCAGAGCTTTGCCTTTGCCGGCTACCTGCCACAGGACGGGCAGGAACGCACGCAGCGCATCCGCGAGCTCGAATCCCTGGCCCTCAAGACCGGCCAGACCCAGCTGTTCATCGAGACGCCCTACCGCAACCCCGCGCTCTGGCAGGCCCTGGTGCAGACCCTTCAGCCCCACACCCGCCTGGCACTGGCCAGTGGCCTGACGCTGCCCAGCGCCCAGATCCGCAGCCAGCTCGTGCGCCAGTGGCGCGCCCAGCCCCTGGTACCCAGCAACCGCACACCCATCGTGTTTGCCCTGGGCCGCTGAGCCCGCTCCATGCCATGCAAAGCCTCTCAGCAGCCCTTCTGCTCCTTGCCCTGGGCACCTGTGCCACGGGCGCACACGCCATCGTCCGCTGCGAATTCAACGGCAAGAGCGTCAACCCGTCCAACGGCGCCGAGACCGCGGGCCTGACCGGCTTGCTGCGCTGCCGCGACGAAAACACCGGCCAGCTGCAGCGCGAGCAGGAACTCAAGGACGGCAAGTACCTGGGCCGGGAGCGCTTTTTCGACCGCGAAGGCAAGCTCACGCGCGAGCGCAGCGTGAACGAGCGCGGCAACAGCCAGGGCCGCGTGGCCGAGTTCTGGCCCAATGGTCAACTCAAGCGCGAGGAATTCGCCGAGAACGGGAGCACGGTCGGGGCCGTGCGCCGCTTCGATGCCAATGGCCGGCCCGAACGCCTTTCTTTCCATACGGGAGGGCAGGAGCAGTTCGTCATCGAATACAACGCCGCCGGCCAGCCCACGCGGCTGCAGTGCCCGCGCGCCAGCGTCCTGCCCGAAGACCGCAAGCCCTGCGGCTTCGAAGGCGCTGCGGACACCCCGCTGTATACCAGTGCTGGCACCAAGGCCGGCCAGGTGCGCTACGACCAGGGCCGGCTGCTGCTGTCCACCGAATGGACGAGCGATGGCGTGGTGGCGCAGCAGATGCTCTACGAGGAAGGGCGGCGCGTGCACCGCAGCTTTTTCACCGAAGGCGGCAAGAGCGTGCTGCGCGAAGAGCGCATCTTCACGCCAGATGAGCAGCGCTTCCTGCGCGACACGCGCGGCCCGCTGCACAGCCTGCGCCGTTTTGGCAGCACGGGCCAGCTGATCGAACAGCATGGCTATGCCGATGGGCGCGAAGCGCTGCTTGAGCGCTGGTACCTCAACGGGGCGGCACGCGAACGCTCGACGATGACCGGCATCGGGGAGTCCACCCGCATCCAGCGCGAACTGCGCGATGACGAGGGCCGGCTCACGCGCCGGGAACTGCTCACCGAACAGCAGCAGCGCACCGGCATTCAGCAGCAGTTCCACGCCAATGGCCGCGTGGCCCAGGAAGACCGATACACGGCACCCGACAACCGGGGCAGCACGCGGCTGGAAGCGCGCAAGCAGTGGGACGAATCCGGCAAGCTGCTGGCCGACGACACCATCCTGGAAGACGGATCGCGCCAGCGCAAGGCTGGCGGACTGGATTCCTGATCAGCGCAGCTGCGGCCCGGCAGACATCATCGCCTTGGCGGCGCCGATGCCCATGGCCGCGCCGAAGCGCTTGGCCAGGCGCTCGGCTACGTTGTCACGGCGCGTGTAGTCGATGATCTCCTCGGCCTTGACCACCTCGCGCGCCACGTAGTCGAGGTTGCCGAGCTTGTCGGCCAGGCCCATCTCCACGGCCTGCTGGCCGGTCCAGAACAGGCCGCTGAAGGTTTCGGGCGTGACCTTGAGCCGGTCGCCCCGGCCAGCCTTCACCACGCCGATGAACTGCTGGTGGATCTGGTTGAGCATGGCCTGCGCGTATTCGCGCTGCTTTTCGGTCTGGGGGCTGAAGGGATCGAGGAACCCCTTGTTCTCGCCTGCCGTGAGCAGGCGGCGCTCGACACCGAGCTTTTCCATGATGCCGGTGAAGCCAAAGCCATCCATCAGCACGCCGATGCTGCCCACGATGCTGGCCTTGTCCACGAAGATTTCATCCGCCGCCGCAGCGATGTAATAGGCGGCCGAGGCACAGGTCTCCTCGACCACGGCATACACGGGCTTGTTGTACTTGGCCTTCAGGCGCACGATCTCGTCGTTGATGATGCCGGCCTGCACCGGGCTGCCGCCCGGCGAGTTGATCAGTAGCACCACGGCCTGAGAGCCTTCGTCCTCGAAGGCGCTGCGCATGGCGGCCACCACGAACTCGGCACTGGCCTCGGCACCCGAGGCGATCTCGCCCTTGATGTCCACCACCGCCGTGTGCGGCGTGCTCTTGCTCGCGCCGGTCGATGCCTGGCGCATGGCGCCCCAGGCCAGCGCAACGATCAGCAGCAACCAGGCAAAGCGGAAAAAGATCTTCCAGCGGCGGGCCGAGCGCTGCTCGCTGAGGGCCGCAAAGGCCAGCTTCTCCAGCGTGGCGCGCTCCCACCCAGGCTCCTGCACAGCCGCGCGGGCGCCGGACGGGGCGGCTGATTGCGACCACAGGTCCTGCGACGGGGGGAAACTCTTGTCGGAACCCGGGATTCCAGGCTGTTGGGGATCGGTCATTTCAGGCCTTTTGAGACACCATGCGGCCCTTGGCGGGCAGGCCGCCACAGGCAAATATGCAAAAAACAGGACGAGCCAGGGAACACCCCTAAAACTCGACGGGCTGGAGGTTGTATGCAGTATGCCAGTGCACTGCACCATCGGACTCCGACAGGGCTATCTTCACCAGCCCGCCCCGGCACGGCCCGCCCGCGCACTGGCCGGTGTCGGGCAGGTAGGCCGCTCCATGCGTGGCGCACAGCAGCCAGTTGCCGGAATCGTCGAAAAACCGGTCGGGCTGGTAGTCCATCTCCATCGCCACATGCGTGCAGCGGTTGAGGTAGGCATGCGGCGCCCCGCTGTAGCGAATGGCAAAGGCCCTGCAGGTCTGGCCCGCGTATTTCACATCAAAGGGCACCGCCAGCCCGCCATCCACCAGATCGGCGCTGTTGCACAAGGGAATGGAGGCAGGCTCGGCAGTGCTCATGGGAGGACAACGGCAGTGGCAGATGAAGAAAGTGACCGATGAAGAGGCTATCCGTTGGCCCGCAGCCAGTCGTGCAGCTCGCGCACCGAATGCGCCACGGCCAGCGGCTGCAGCACGTGGAAGGCGTCGGGCTCGTGCGCCCCATAGCTCACGCCCACGCTGGCACAGCCGGCGTTGAGCGCCATCTGCAGGTCGTGCGTGGTGTCGCCGATCATGAGCACGCGCTCGGGCAGCACGTCGAACTCAGCCATCAGCTCCTGCAGCATCAGCGGGTGGGGCTTGCCGGCCGTCTGGTCGGCCGTGCGCGAACCGTCGAACACGCCCTTGAGGTCCTTGGAATGCAGCACATCGTCCAGGCCGCGCCGGCTCTTGCCCGTGGCCACCGTGATCAGGTGCCCGGCATCGCGCAGGTCGGCCAGCATCGGCAGCACGCCCTCGAACAGGCTCAGGTCGTCCTGGTGTTGCACATAGTGAAAACGGTAGCGATTGGCCAGCTCCGGGTACTTTTCGGGCGGCACGTCGGGCGCGGCATGGGCCAGCGCCTGCATCAGGGCCATGCCGATCACGTACGAGGCCGCCTGGTCCGTGGGCACGGTGCCGCCCACGTCCTTCACGGCCGCCTGGATGCAGCGCACGATGATCTGCGTGGAGTCGAACAGGGTGCCATCCCAGTCAAAGGAAATCAGGTCGAAACGGCGGGGGCGGGACGTGGGACGCATGGGGCAAGGCACTCAGGCAGAGGGTACGAAATCGGCCAGCTCGGGCGGCAGTGGGGCGTTGAGCGCCACGCGCTCGCCACTGGCCGGGTGGTTGAACTGTAACCGCCACGCGTGCAGGAACATGCGCCGCATGCCCAGCTTCTGCAAGCGTTTGTTCAACTCGAAATCGCCGTACTTGTCGTCACCGACGATGGCGTGGCCCTGGCTCGCCAAGTGCACCCGGATCTGGTGCGTGCGCCCGGTCTTGATCGTCACCTCCAGCAGCGTCATGGCCGGCAGGCCCTGTTCCTGGCGCGCCGGCACGGCCTGGCGCACCTTGACCAGGGTGATCGAGCGCATGCCGTCAGGGTCGTCGGCCGTGGTCACGCGCACGCGGCGCTCGCCATCGGCCTGCAAATACTTGTGCAGTGGCAGGTCGATGACCTTGTTGCTGGCGGTCCACACCCCGGTGACCAGCGCCAGGTAGGTCTTGCCGGTTTCGCGCTCGCGGAACTGGTCCTGCAGGTGGGTGAGCGCCGAGCGCTTCTTGGCCACCAGCAAAATGCCCGAGGTGTCCCGGTCCAGCCGGTGCACCAGCTCCAGGAACTTCGCGGTGGGTCGCGCCTGGCGCAGCTGCTCGATCACGCCAAAGCTCACCCCGCTGCCGCCATGCACGGCCACACCCGCAGGCTTGTCGATTGCGATCACGTGCTCATCTTCGAGCAGGATGGGGAATTCGCGCGCGGGCGCAGGCCGCTCGGCCTTCTCGGCCACCTTCTCGGAGATGCGCACGGGCGGCAGGCGCACCAGATCGCCCGCTTCCACGCGGGTATCGGCGCTGGCGCGGCCCTTGTTGATGCGCACCTCGCCGCTGCGGATGATGCGGTAGACATGCGTCTTGGGCACGCCCTTGAGGTGGCGTATCAAAAAGTTATCGAGGCGCTGGCCTGCAGAGTCCTCATCGACCTCGACGAGCCGGGCGGCGGGCGGGTTGGAAGCCGGGGCGGGGCCGGACGGCGGTTTGCCCCCTATAATGTGTTTCACCTGCGCGTTGCTGTGTAAGTGGTTGATTTGTCTGGAGTTTAGTCCACGCGATCACAACACGGGCGCAGGCAGGTCGATGCCAGCGGGTGTCGCCCACGCAGATTGCAGGCCAGATGCCTGCAATGGCCTGGGTGCCAGCCGGCGGGCTGACAGATTGAAACACTGATACGGAATCCCCCAAGCTGGCAGATGCGCCCCACCAGGGCAGGGTCTGTCAGCGGATCGAAGCGAGCATGTGGTTGTTGATGGCTTGGATTGTGACCTTGTGGCGGTGGCGCATGCCCCTGGCCATGCGCGCGCAATTGCCTGCAACATCCGTCCGGCCAGCGCAACCAGCCACCTTGTTCGTGGCAAAACTGCGCCTCTCCCACTCGCCCCCTTCCATGCGCCCCTGCCTTTCGCTGCCGCGCTAACGCGCGGCAGGCTTTCGGCATCCCCGGCAATTCCCTTCGTTTCGATGCGTCAGTCCAGGCATTCACAGCTCCTGTAGAGCTTGTTCATTGTTTTGGAACTGCGGGTGGCAGCCCGCTGCAGCTGTGTTGGCTGCGCCGCTGCCCTCCGCGAAACACAAGAAGGAAACGCATCATGAAGCGGATGCTCATCAACGCCACGCAGCCCGAAGAGCGGCGCCTGGCCATCGTCGACGGACAAAAGCTCCTCGACTACGAGATCGAGATCGAAGGGCGCGAACAGCGCAAGGGCAACATCTACAAGGCCGTCGTCACACGCGTCGAGCCCTCGCTGGAAGCCTGCTTCGTCGACTACGGCGAAGACCGCCACGGCTTCCTGCCGTTCAAGGAAATCTCGCGCAGCTACTTCGCCCCGGGCGTCTCGCCCAGCCAGGCGCGCATCAATGAAGTGATCCGCGAAGGCCAGGAACTGCTGGTCCAGGTCGAAAAGGAAGAGCGCGGCAACAAGGGCGCGGCCCTGACCACCTTCGTCTCGCTGGCCGGCCGCTACGTGGTGCTGATGCCCAACAACCCCCGTGGCGGTGGCGTTTCGCGCCGCATCGAGGGCGAGGACCGCGCCGAGCTCAAGGAGGCGATGGACCAGTTGGAGTACCCCAATGGCATGTCCATCATCGCGCGCACCGCCGGCATCGGCCGCACCGCGCCCGAGCTGCAGTGGGACCTGAACTACCTGCTCAAGCTGTGGAACGCCATCGACGGCGCGGCCAAGGGTGGCAAGGGCGCCTTCCTGATCTACCAGGAATCGAGCCTCGTCATCCGCGCGATCCGCGATTACTTCAACAACGACATCGGTGACATCCTCATCGATACCGACGACATCTACGA
>Ga0308157_10002565_pt1 | contig 29241 bp, 29 predicted proteins | sample PhyBR1_FD_201035 | JGI IMG/M metagenome (GOLD analysis project Ga0308157, IMG submission 201035) | Phyllosphere microbial communities from UC Gill Tract Community Farm, Albany, California, United States - DLSLB.R1 | ecosystem: Host-associated > Plants > Phyllosphere > Unclassified | place: USA...
CAGGAATTCCGACGGCGGTGCAGTTGTCAGGAATATCAGAAATTACAACAGCGCCCGATCCGATGTTAACATTCGAGCCGATGGTCACATTCTGTATCACATTCGCACCGATACCAACGTGTGTTGCGGTTCCAATCTTTACACCTCCGCTTAAGGCTGCATTTGGCGAAATGTGAACATAGTCTTCGATTACACAGTCATGCTCGATAATCGCTCCGGTATTGATAATGCAATGATCACCAATTACTGCCCCGGCGTTCACAATAGCTCCGGCAAGGATGACGGTTCCTTTTCCTACGATAGCATATTTCGAAATTACTGCTGTTGGGTGAACCGTCGTGAAATATTCTGCAGATAATTCTTTCACGATTTTTTCCCGTGTCCTGTTGTTCCCAATAGCAAGGATAAATTTCACGGACGGGTAAAGGTTCACGTCCTCCCGGCGCTTTACTTTATAGCTGAGAATCTGGGACAGACCGGGGTTATCGTCCCAAACTGATAATATTTCAAACTTGTCTTCGCTCTCAATGCAGTCGATCAGCACTTTCGCATGTCCGCCACCGCCAATAATGATTACTTTTTCCATAATTTCACTCAACATGTGAACCTTTAAAAGAAGTAATAGTCGCCTCTCCCGTGGCTGATATGCCTTCTCTAACCACAACTTTTTTCGCCGTTAATAAGAGTATTTTTATATCGAGGAAAAAGGAGACATTTTCTACGTACCACACATCAAAATTAAACTTTTCTTCCCAGGAAATGGCATTTCGTCCGTTGACCTGTGCCCAGCCGGTGATACCGGGACGAACCTCGTGTCGCCTCTTCTGAACGGCATTATAAAGTGGCAGATATTGCGGAAGTAAAGGTCGTGGTCCTATAAGACTCATATCACCAACTAAAACATTCAGAAGTTGAGGGATTTCATCCAGAGAGGTTTTACGGACAAATTGACCAATTGCGGTAAGTCTTTCTGCATCCGGAAGCAATGTTCCTGTGGAATCTCGCTCCTCCGTCATGGTACGGAATTTTATAATGCGAAAAAGACGCTGGTCCTTGCCAGGTCTGGTCTGAAAAAAGAAAGGTTTTCCTTTATTGGCCACCGTCAGACCGATCGTCACGACTAAAAAAATGGGGCTCAAGATAATGAGTCCAACCAGGGCCGCGAGAAAATCGATAAGTCGTTTGAAAAAGGAAGCATACATTGTTACTGGGAAGTAAATTTTAAAAAATAAATAGAGTCCTCAAATTTATTAAAATTTATTCGAGTGTTTAATCGTTTTTTCAGCAGCCCGGTATTCAGCTAAAATAGCCTGCCAAACAACCTGTTGATCATAACGGCAAGTTAACATTGAACGCGCCTGGCTTTGGAGTTTTTCCCGCCAAGGCTCATTCTGATACATTTCAGTCATGGAGCTTTTTAAGGCCTGAACATCCTTTACGGGGATGATCGTTCCATTTTTTCCTTCAATAATAATTTCATTACAGCCGTTGATATTGGAAACAATTGCAGGAAGTTCCAGAGCGCCCGCCTGAAGAACCACATTGGGAAAACCTTCCCGATAAGAAGGAAAAACCAGAACATGTGAAATTGCAAAGTAGGGACGTACATCATTTTGATAACCTGCCATGATGATATTTTTATTGAATTCGATTTCTGCCAACGTTGCCGGATCTAAAGGATCAAGGTCGGTTTCCAGGGGTCCGACGAGCAAAAGTTTTGTTTTCGGCAGGGTGATTTTTTTAAAAGCCTCCACCAGTTCATTAATTCCTTTGTCGCCTACGAGACGGCCCACAAAAATAAAGACAAAATCTTCCGGAAGAATTCCTAAATCCTGGCGGAGTGCATGTTGTTGTGCTTCCGGAATTTGGGAGCGACTGAAGAATTCGGTGTCGATGCCATTGCTGCTGCCTTCACCTAAAACTTTTAATTTAGAGATTTCAGCGAAATTTTCTTGAACGATAAAATCATAGAGTCCCCGGGAATTGGGATACACTTTTGTCGCGCAGGCGTAGGTTAGTTTTTCCACAAAATTGAGCACTTTTCTTTTGAGACCGGTAGCCTCCATCAGCGGTAGTCCTGCTACCGTGTGCAAACGGTGCGGCACGCCGGCGAGCTTTGCGCCCAGCATGCCGACAATTCCGGCTTTGGGCGTATGAGAGTGCACCAGGAAAGGTTTTTCTTTTTTACAAAGCCGGTAAAATTGCAAGAGCGCTTTCAGATCCTGAAGGGGCGAGATCTCCCGGGTCATTTCCACAGGGTGATGCTTCACACCATATTTCTTCGCCACACGCGCAAGTTCCGGCGCATCGGCGGAAACGGCCGTCACCTCATAAAATTGATTCATAAAAGACAGTTGCTTCCCGAGAAGTTTATCCAGGGAAATGGGCACGGTGGTAATGCGGAGGAGTTTTTTCAAAAGTTGGAAATAATTTTGACGGTGCAAATTTAGGATTTTTTTTAATGGCGCAGCAGCACCAAGAATAGAAGAAAACGAAAATATTTAACGACTTAAAAACCAATAGTTTTTAACCACTCTTTGAAATAGCGCATGGTTTAAACCAGCAATATGCTGAATAAAGAAATCTTGCAGAAAAAACACACCTGCATCGCCTTGTTTTCCAACACCTTAGTGCATTGGATATTATTAGTTTTTTATAGAAAATCGAACGATCCCATAAATTATTGAATTGCATAGAAGTTGCGCAAGAGTCCACCAGATCAATGGGTATTACATGACAAAAATAAGAATACTTCATCTTTGGTAGCTATCTATTGCATAATTAAAAACATTACATTATATTAGAGATAAGCGGTTTTTATGAGCTCTAAAAAACTACTCCTAAAACCCCTTAATCAACTTAAATAAAAAAATAACGTGAAATAAAAAAAATCAGAACCGACCACCATTCCAGGTTCACCCCCGTCTTAGTCCGCAACGCTGACTGGCAAAGCGTTGATTACAAAACAATTTTAATTTTTAATAATATGATTACCTTTAAAGCGATTGAGCGGCGCAACCCGCTCCTGCCCGACGAGCCTAAAAAATTCTATCCGCTCGTCAAAAGCACCGGCACCGTTGATGTACGTGCCATTTCAGATGAACTTTCTGATGCCTCCACCCTGAACAGTGTCGATATCCGCGCGGTACTCTTTGGTCTGGAGAAAAGTTTGTTGAAGTACCTTCAGGAAGGCTACATCGTAAAATTTGGAGATCTGGGTACCTTTCGTACCTCTGTGAGTGGCACGGGTGCCGCGACTTCAGAGGAACTGTCGGCCTCCAGCGTAAAGAAGATCCGCATCATCTTTACGCCTTCACCCATTTTGAAACGGACGGTTTCCACCGCCGGTGTTAAGAAAGTTCAGGACACCCTCTAAAAGTAGACCTGACTTGCCCTTCAAGAACTCCCGGATGGTCCTCCGGGGGTTTTTTTGTGCTTCAAATTTAAGAAAATTTAACCAGAATTTTGTAAGTACGCGATTTTTTTTCATCCCTAAGGACAGGAGATTTCGGTCTTATGAAAATATTTTTTACTCCAAAGCACCTCAGGCATCGGCCCCTCTCTGATTTTACCACTTAAATTTAAAATTATGGCTTCAGAAAAGTCGATCTTAAAATTAAAAGGTCAGTTAGACGGAAGGTCTTTTTACAAGAATTCGGAGGGTTATTACGTACGTGCCAAAGGTGGTATCGAGCGGGACCGCATTATGAATGATAAAAACTTCGAACGGAAGCGGGAAAATATGAGTGAGTTCGCGAACATCAATAAAGCGGGGAAACTGGTGCGGGACAGTATTGGGGTGTTTATGAATCGGGCCCGGGATATGCGGACGGGATCCCGCATGGTGAGCCTGATCTCGAAGGTAAAAAACCTGGATGAAACTTCGGCGCGGGGAGAGCGGACGTTTGCCCTGGGTTTAAGTCAGCCGGGCGCAAAAACCCTGCTGGAAGGGTTTGAATTTAACAAAGCGGCGCATCTGTCGGCGATCCTGAAAACTGCTTTTGTACTGGATACCAGTGCAGGAAGCGTAACGCTGACGCAGTTCAATCCGCGGGAACATCTGATTGCGCCCCAGGGGGCGACGCATGTGACGTTGGGATTTGCGTGCGTGGGTATGAATGCGGAGGTGACGGAAAGCGAAACGAAGTATGCGGAACGGGAGGTTATTCCGCTGACTGCGGAGGTGGCTGATATTGCATTAACCCTCCCCGCCCTGCAGGCTTTGGCGGATGTTCAGCTGTATTATGTACTGATTGAATTTCTGCAGGAGATCAGCGGCACGCTGTATCCCTTAAGGAGCGGATCTTTCAATGCGCTGCAGCTGGTGAAGGTGGTATAGGCGCAAGCGCGTTGAAGTGGAAAAGGCGGAATTTTTGTTCCGTCTTTTTTTGTGTTTTTTTGATTCTTAATTAGCAATAAATTTATTAGAAATAGATATTTTTAGAAGTGTAACCATATCGGATTCGTTTCTTGATGGTATTTGTAAAACATTTTATAATAATTATATTTCGTGACGGATGTGTTTATTGATCCTCCTACTCTATACTTTCAGAAAATGTTTCCTCTAAAAAGTGTATTATTGAGAATAGAAAAACTACACAGCGAATGTCATTCTACTCAATTTCTGACCCACTTCTTTAAATTTAAAATTCTATAATTTAAGTAATTCGTGACAACAATCACTTTAGGATTTAATTAAGGAGGAATTATTTTTTGGTTTCTTTGAGAACATCTTGATACAAGGTGATGTACTTGGAAATCATCTTATCTATATTAAAATTTTCCGCACGGTGTACTCCTCTATTCGAGACTAAAGAATATTCTATTGGATCATCAGCTAACCGCAGGATAATTTCTGCTAATTTTCTCTCATCTCCTTCTGGAAAAAGAAGTCCATAATCTTTTACAATTTCTCGTAAACCCGCGACATCAGATGCAATGAAAGGTTTTCCCGAGGCCATCCCTTCGATACTTGAGAGCGATAATCCTTCATGATGTGATGACAGTATTATAAAATCGGACATTTTTAAAATTTGCGGAATATCGTTTCTCAGACCGAGAAACTGGACACGGTTTGAGAGATTAAGTTTTATCACTAAATCTTCGCAGTCGTTGCGCAGGGGCCCCTCTCCAACTAGCAGTAATTTAAAATGCGATGGCAAATGATGAAGCATTCTGATCACGGTAGATTGATCTTTCTGAGCCCGGAAACTAGACACCTGCGTTATTATGTGATCACTGCCTTTAAAAAAATCGTCTTTATTTGCCGGGATCGCTCTCGAAATATTATCGACGGCAACTCCATTGTGAATCAATCTGAATTTCTTGGAGTCCGCCTTGATATGTTTTTTTAAATTAATATCCACTTCGTCTGCAATAGTTACGATTTTAGTAAGTCGTTTGTAAATCAATTGGTCAATTCTCTTTAGAAGAAAGTGGGTGCGTCTTTTATTATGAGTGTTATGTTCGGTATAAATAATTGGAGTCTGTGAGCCGGAAATTACTTTCGCTAAAACCACCCAATATAAAGTTGGGAAAAGGTGAGCATGAATGATGTCATACTGCTTTAAATAGGGAATAATTTTAAACACTAAAAATGGATTGTAAACGGAATCTACCGTAAGACCCTTCAATTTATCTTTTGTTTGTTGTTTTAAGGAATTATAAAAAGAAGTTTTGTCTTTTTTTAAAGTCAGAACGTCCATCATAATTCCTTTTTTTTGATAGAGGGGAACACTATCCAGGATCAACTTTTCCGCTCCACCCGTATGCAAGGAATTGATTACTTGTAAGACCTTCATTTGATTTTTAATTTAAGTAAAGCATGTGCGCCCATAGCTACAGGGAACATCAAATAGTTGTACCACTTTTTAGGATCTAAACGCAGTAAGCTATAATCTTTGGTGACTAAGGCTGAGATGCCAATATGTATGGAATTTTTCAAGTCTTCCAGCATCGAATCTGAGAATTTTTTTTGAACTGTGCGGGCGTAGGCAAACCCCCGGGGAGATTGAAAATACTGTTTGAAAATTGAACTGGAGGAACCATCTTGCTGGTATTCCACGATACAATAAACCTCATTGGAATATATAAATTTAAAATCCTGACCGATCATCAGATAAAGGATTCCCAAAGGAACTAGTTTTTCATTTTTAAATTCGGGATATGGAGGATATTGGCGCACTATTTCGGTTTGCAAAACCACTTTCTTGTCACCGGTTACGCCCTGCTTTTTGTATAGATCTGTTAATGTTCCCTCCCGCAGATCAAGGGGAATTTTTGTACCGATTATTTTTCCGTTTTCATCGGCATCCAACCCAATAATTCCAGCTATGTGTTTTTTGTTCTGCCCCGACTTCCATTTACTGATAATTTTTTCCACTGCATCCTTTGGCATAAAATCATCAGAATCTATACAGACATTAAGTTCTGTTTCAATTAATAGGTAAGCAGCATTATGGCCGGTATGCATGCCCCCATTTTCTTTGTAATGGTATTTAATTTCGATTCTATTTTCAGCTTGCCATTTTTGGATGAGTTGTTCTGTACCATCAGACGAACCATCATCGATCACGAGCCAAAGAAAATCTTTTGAAGTTTGGCGGCATAAACTTTTATATAACCTGGGCAGTAAATGAGCTCTGTTAAACGAGGGCGTAAAAATGGTCAGTGTTTTCATTATCCTTTGAAGTATAGCAAATAGGTGAATAAAAAATAAATCGCGGTAATAATACCAATGAGACGGTATTGATTGGGAAACAATTTGTAGCGAAGCAAGGGATAAGCGAGGACAGGAGCCATTAGAAACCAGGAGAGATAGGCAAATCTGTTGGAGAAATTGGCCCGGATGACCAAAACCCAGAACGCGTTGGCAATCATAAAAGTACCCCACAAATGGATGTAGAACTTGTCGGTCAGCTTCTTTTTGAAAATATAGTACCATCCGCCAAATACGGCAAATGAGGAATAAAACAGAAAATCCCAGCGAAATCCGGTGTAAGCGAAATTATCATTATTAATATTTCCTTTTGTCAAATAATCGCCTGCCCTGGTATCATCACCAAAACCAAATCCCCCAAAAAATCCTTCCCAAAAACCACCACCCACTAAGGAAAGGGGGATGGCGACAAGCCAGATATATAAATATATTTTTGGATTTTTATAGATCCCGGCAACGATAAAACCTGCAATCGGGATAAGCAGAGAACTGTGAAGGAAATAAGCCAATACCATTATAGAATACATCAGTATTTTCCTGTCGTAATAACACAAGGCTAAAATAAAAAGGGAGGTAGCCATGCCATTTCTGATTCCATTCGTCCCATAGGGCCAAAACATAAAAGAAGCCACAAATAAAAACAATACAAAATACCAATACGAACCGCAATATTTTTTGGAAAAAAAATAACACGGTAGCGTATAGAGCACAGCAACCAAAAAGAAAAAAGACCTGGGACCCATAATCTTGGAACAGGCAACCATAAAATAGTTAAATAATTTATCTTTTCTTATAATAAGAGTTTCACCCGCCTGCATTTTACGGTAAATCTGGGCGTAAGTTCCCATATCTCCAAATGCACCGCCACTTATCGGCCTGCTTCCCATATATAAACAGATGAAAATTAAAAGAAAAAGCCCCATCCCCCGGGAGAAAGTTTGAGTTGAGGTCGCAAACAGGTCATTTTGGGTGGCATGAACCATTGTAATCAACATCATTAAAAACATGATGTTGTAGTAGATGGTGCTGTATAAGGGTAAAGGGATCCAGTCGAACAAAAGTAATGTTTAGGTTGAGGTTAAGTGTAGTATTAAGTTCTGATATCTGTCAGATGGTCAAGCTTTTTCAAATAAAGTCCTCCATTTAATCATGACATTGTCGAGATTAAATCGGGCTACATTTTCAACTCCATTTTGTCCCATTTGGATTCGAAAGTTCTCGTCTTTCATTAAACTTTTTAATTCCTGCGCAAAAATAGGAATATTTTTATAAGGAACAATCAAACCATCCTTTTGATGAGTAACTATATTCCGTGGTCCGTTTGGAGAATCATAAGTAACCACTGGTAATCCTATGGATAAAGCTTCTAATAGAACCATTGGAAAACACTCGGTTTCGGAGGTCATGGCATAGACGCTGTAATCGGTCATCGTTCTGGGAAGATCATCCACATTGCCCTTAAAAAAAACAGATTGATTCAACTTGAGCGCGTTGATTTTATGCTGGAGTTTATCCTGTGTACCCAAATAATCCTGTCCATAAAAATGCAGCTGCCAGTCCGGAAAGTCCGTCTGTATAATCGCCCAGGCGTTTATTAAGTCATCAAATCCTTTTACAGGAGATAAGCGGCCTGCTGCTATGACCTGTTTTTTGGAAAGATCTGCTCGTAGCGCAGTTGATGCAACCGGGTTGGGAATGACCACGGCATTGCCGGAATGTACATACTTTTTCTCATCTTCATTCAACACTATAATATGATCATACCGGGAATCAATCCAAGTATCCAATTTGAATTTTAACCTTTTCAAAAATGCCGCTGTGCGGCGTTTTTCAGGTTCCAGGTATCTGGAGGAATGACGCTCCTTGAGCAATTTTGCACTTTTCTTTATAAACGGCAACCAGTAATGGTCAAAATTGATATTGGGTGAAATGATCACGTCCGGGTCCAATTTTTTAAAGAGTTTTTTCTGTTTTCTATAATGGGTAAAAGACTTTTTTAAATTACCCGGAGAAAAATAAGAGCGGGACCGGTCGTAATTGATTCCGAGATCGATCATTTTCACTTTCGGGTTCACCTCATAACAGGGCGGATTTCCCTGCTGTTCGGTCGTTACAATATAAACCTCTGTATCGGGCAGATCTGCCCAATAATTGACTTTTGTAGCCATCACTTTTTCGATGCCCCCATGCAGGTAGATTTGGTCAGTATTGATAAGGATTTTCATCACTGAGGTACAGCTTATAATTTAATTAAAGCAAAAATAGCGTTTTTTTTTAGGGCATTATACGCGTCGGTGACCGGTTTCTTCTAGAAGTGAGCGAAACAGCTCATCCCATCTTTGTACAATAGGTTGCACCGCGTAGCGCTGGGCATTAATCTTCGCTTTCGCGCCCATTTCTTTTCTTAGCCCGTCATCCGTCATCAGCTTTGCAACTGCCTGTTTAAAAGAACCCGCATTTTGGTCTTCAATGAGAAAGCCATCTTCACCATTGCTTATAATATCACCCGGGCCGGAGGGACAGTCGAAAGAAATACAAGGTACGCCGCAGGCCATAGCTTCAATCAGCACCATGCCGAAACCTTCGGAGCGGGAAGGCAACAGCATGATGGACGCGTCTAAATATTTATTCTGGATATCCTTCACAGGCTCATGAAAGTATACCTGGTGCAGTTTCAAAGATTCTGCTAAACGGATATAGGTTTTATCCCCGTCTGTTTTTCCATAAATATGCAGTTCCCAAGCCGGAAACTGCGGTTCGAGTGATTTCCAGATTTTCAACAGCGTATCAAAACCTTTATTGTGGGAATGCGAACCCACCACAATCAGTTTTTTATTCGTCAGCGAACTGTTCGACGAGGGATCAAAACTAAGCGGATTGGGAATTGCCATAATATTAGTTCCCGACCACTCCTGAATATTTGCAGGCGTTAAAACCACAAACCGATCGAATTTTGGAGACAGACGTTTCATTATCCAGGCAGAAATTTTCCCCAGCGTGCCTTTTGAAGTATTCAGGCGGATGGAGGCATGACGCTCATAGATGATTTTCGCAGTTGTTTTAAGAAAACTTGGGATAAAAAAGCCCTTCAAACCGTCATCGCAGACTGAAATTACGTCGGGTTGTATTTCATTCGCTATCTTTTGTACTCCTTTTTTATAAGCAGAAAAATACTGAACCGGATTACCTGTAACGCTGATTGAGCACATAGTGATGCGGTCGCTGAACCTATAAAATGGATTGACATGTTGATCATTTAAAGAAAGAATGGTAACGTCGTATTTATAATGATCTGCCATATACGACGCTTTAATGGAAAGGACTCTTTCGAGTCCGCCTGCGCCGTTGATGCCATTGGTGATGTAGAGAAGCTTCATTAAATGTTTAATAATTTTTCAACCTGCTGTAAAGTTAATTCTTTGTCTTTGTTTGCTAGCTTTGCTAAACTGCTAGACAAATGTTTTCGTAACTCTTTATTTAAAATAAGCCGCTCTATCTTGGAAGCAATACTTTCAGCGCTCATTTCCGCAATAAGACCCGTTTCTTCATCCTTTAAAATCCCATGGACCGTCGGGAAATTGGTACAAACGATAGGTTTATTCAGGTATGCAGCCTCAATTACAGTTAAGCCCAATCCTTCAAACAAAGAAGTCTGTACATAAATATCACAAGCTCTCATATAAGGATAAGGGTTGTTATCTGCACCTAGCAGAAAAAAATCGTCCTGCAGTAATTCATTTTTAATCTTTTGCTCTAAAGGTTTGCGCTCTGCCCCTTCTCCTATTACATACCAGTTGATGTTATATCCTCTCATTTTTAAAAGGGCACAGGCTGATACTGCTAGACTAAAGCCTTTTGGCGAGGCAAGACGTCCTACCGAAACGATATTAACAACATCTGAGCGAAACTTTCTTTTCAAAGTATGGTTTGCCTGTGCTTCCAAAGCCTTTCTATCGGTAATGTCCTTAATGATTTCCACCGGCAACCTCTTTCCTATATATTCCAGAGCACCGTTAAAGCTTTCTTTCCCTTCCGGAGAGACTACAATAACTTTTTTAAATTTTTTGTAAACAGGATAATCTAAATGAATCTGATAACCTGCTTTTTGATAATCGGTATTCAACCAGCTATATTTGGTTTCAGCCAGGACAAATTCAGACGTAAAATAGGTGGAGAAACCTTGATTATAAGCGATAGCCACATTATATACCTCCAATCTTCTTTTTAAATGTTTTTTGATGAAAGGCCAAAATAACTGCGCATCATGTATTTCAGGATTTGTTTTTCTTTTTATCGCAAATTTCAGGCGATCAAAAAAAGATAATTTTGGCAACTCAATAAAAATTTGTTGCACTTCCTGCGGAACGAGGTCTGTAAAAATTCCACCTTTTTGAAAGGTAATTAAATCCACATCATAACGTTTATAATCTAAATTTTGAAGCAAAGTTACCAGACTTTTTTCAGCACCACCCAAATGAAGGGATTCTATAACAAAAACTATTTTTTTCATTTCTGAAGTGCTTTCCTTAAAAATTCTGTAGAATGATGTATATGCTCCTCTTTCAGAGCTTTGATCTTAGAATAACAGATTGGTTCCAGATCTCCAAAATCTTTTTCGAGAGAAATTAAATAATGATCCAAATTGAATAAAGCAAGAAGGTCTCTCATTCGGGTATTTATTTTTTCCTGCCGGTTTACCACGACCATTTGCTGATCAAAAATAATGGAGAATGCTACTGAATGGAATGAGTTCGTAATGTTCATTTTAGATTGCGAAACTAAACTTAGAAAAGTTTCCGGTCCTTTCAAATAGAAATTTTTATCAGCATAGTCAATATTCGAATTTACGGTGTAAATGGCATAACCTTTTTTTTTCTTAAGTTTAAGGGCGATATCTTTAATTAAAGGATTAGAGTCAAAATCATAAACAAATATAAATTTTTCTTGTACCGGAAAGGTAAATTTTTTCCAATGTTCTTTATCCAGTAAAAAAACAGGATCCAGAACCTGGGTTGCCGCGGTGATTCCTAACTCGTTTAATATACGGACGCCTGAAGTTTCTCTTACTCCAACTGCATCTAAACGTTTTATATTCTCTTTAACCAAAGGTTTTACTTCATCTTCTAATTCATCAATAGCGAAGGAAGCAGCATAAGAGATTTTCAATTTTTCATCGGGCACAAAATTGAGATAGAAAGCAGGGTCTTTTCCATTTGGGAAAAAAGAGTTCCAGATCTGGTCACTACCGCAAATGTATGCCTCTGCGTCAGGAAGCTCTTTTTTCAGTTGCTCATTATTGGTATATCGTTTTTTATCTGTGGGGATATGAGTTTCATGGAACCGGTCAAAAGCTGCTTTCCTCTTCAGTGCTTTTAAGCGTTTAGGTAATTTGGCGAGCAAGTACAATTGCTTAATCAATGGAATATTAAACCTGGGACTTGAAACACTTTTCAAATTGAAGTGTTGGGAGAGATATGGCGGTTTATAATGAAGTACTTCTGCCGAATGACCGGTGGCATTTAAATAAGCCAATAGCGCGTATTCCTGTAGAGTAGCACCATGATTATACACTTCATGACAGGTGATGGTTTTAATTTGCATGCTCTTATTTTAGCTGTAATAACTGCTCAAAATATTTTCCATGATTGGCGTCATTATGGATTGATTTTGAGAATTTATTTCTCAAGTCTAGATTTTCAAGTAATAGTTTCACGCCATCAAATATACCTTCTTCTGAAATATCGACAATTAAACCATCTTCATTATGAGTAACTAAATTAGAAGCACTTAAAAAATTAGTTGTTACTATAGGTTTATTAAAAACTTGTGCTTCTTTTAGTGTTATGCAGTAACCTTCATGCAGCGAGGTCTGCACATATAAATCACAATTTTTCAGAAAAGGATAAGGATTTATGTGACTTCCTAATAGAATTAAATGCTCCTCAATTCCTAAGGTACTAATCTGCTGCTCTAAATTTACTAGTAACTTTCCATCGCCAATTAAATACCAGCGGAAATTTAAACCTTCTTTTTTCAAACGTTTTACTACATTTGGAATCATTTGTTGACCTTTTTCTTTGGACAGGCGACCCAATGTAACAATTCGCAATCCTAAGAAAAGATCTACAAAACCTTCTCCGGTTTCCGCTTTTGTTTCAATTTCACGATTTGAGATGATATTATGAAACACGAAAGATTTATCTTTGGAAAAAGGAAACATTTTGTCAAACGATCTTTTCGCATTTTCAGAAACTGAAAAGATTTGATCAAAATAAGGATAAAATTTTCCGCCAAAATTTGGATTAGGTATTAATTTGTTAACGTCAAAATGATTCCATTGCACCTTCTTTTTAGCAGTTATTTTATTTACCACAAAATAAGATATGAAATCTGATGGTCCAGCAAATGCTACTGCAATATCGTACATTCCAAATTGAGGCGTATTTTTTAAAGCGAAACGGTAGTTATGATACCAATCACCTGATATTTTTATTTTAAAATAGGTTAACAAATAATGTAATGATGCTAGCAGTTGAAATGACTTGATAAAATTAAATAAAGTAACATGTGTCGAATTCTGTATAATTTGTTTCATTTTATCGTAATGCTGTAAATATTTAATAGATACAAAATCTGGAATATCAAATTCTAAAACACCTTCCTTTTCTAAAAGAAGCAGCGTTACCTTAACAGATTTTTCATCTAAAGACTTTAAAATTGAAAGAAGGGCTTTTTCGGTACCTCCTATGTTCATTTTATGACAAACAAATAGAATCGATTTCATATTTTTAATTATACCCGCCACAAAGACACTTAAAAAGGCAAAATGCTGTTTTTAATTTGTTGCTGTTCTCGCATTAAATTTTCTTTAAATTTTCTTTGTAAACTTTTATTATCAATTAATTCCCGCAAACCTTCAAAAATAGCATTCGAATTCATCTCCACTATCAAACCAGTTATGCCGTCCTGTATGGTGTCATACGCTACAGTATAATTTGTCACGACAATTGGTTTATGGAATACTTTTGCTTCTAAAACTGTAATTCCTTCCCCCTCGTGTCGTGAAGGTTGCAAGTAAATATCAGTTTGCAGCATAAAGGGATAAGGATTCTTTTTTGAACCTAAAAATATTGTAAAATCATCTAAATTTAGGTCTCTAACTTGCTTCTTCAAATCTTTTTCTTGCACGCCACTTCCTAAAATATAATATCTTAAATTGTATCCGTTTTCAACCAATTTTCTTATGGCCGGCAATGCGAAGTCATGACCTTTCTGCGTAGTTAATCTACCAACGGTGAGAATCCTAACTCCATTAAAATTATCTTTGAAACCACCTTCTTTTTCTGTAGAAAGTTGTTTAATATCTTTTACATTCAGAATATTAGAAAAAACGGTCGTTTTGGATCTAAAAGCAGGAAGTAATTTAATGAAATTCTGTTGTGCGATTTTAGAAACAACTTTAATTTCATCAAAATAGGCGTAAAGATTGCTTGACGTTTTTAAATCGAAAACAATTTCTGAAACATCAAAGTGGATCCAGTTTATTTTTTTTACAGCTTTTACTTTCTTTCCTACAAAATAAGAAATAAAATTATGGGGACCTGCATAAGCAATAGCAATATCATAAGTTTTTTTTCCTACAGGAATCTCGCTATCGAATATTTTAAAAATGTACTCCCCATTTCCTGTAAATTTATAGCGTGCATAGGACCATAAACCCTTCGCTGCTTTAATCATTTTCCTGTTCTTAGCATAATATTTTATTAGTTGTAGAGGGCTGGCTTGCGTGTATTTATAGATATCTATGCTGCTAAGATCTTCAATCACATGTACTTTCTGAGGTAATTCGTGTAGTAGTTCGCCTTCCTTTTGCAATAATATCAAATCAATTTCATAATCTGTAGGTAATGTCGCAATGAGATTAAGAAAAGATTTTTCCGTGCCACCTAGATTCATGTCAATTAAACAAAATAATAGTTTCATAAGCAGAATTTTTTAGCCAAATGGCAGTGTATTCCTTTTCTTAGACTGCACCACTAAATCGTAAATATCAACCCACTGTTTCATTATATTTTCAAAATTGAATTTTTGTATATTCTCCCCGCTCTGATCAGAAAGAAATTGCAATAATTTTTCTTCGTTGCTTAATTTTAAAATCTTATCAGCTAATTGTGTTACATCAAAATCAATCAAGTAGCCATTAATGCCATCAGTTAAAATTTCCTTTGGTCCACATTTACAATTGTAGCTAATCACTGGAATTTTATAGCTTAGCGCTTCTATTATAGTACGCCCAAATCCTTCAGTAAGAGAAGTGCTAATTAATATTTTTGCATTATTGTAAACCTTTGCTATATCGTGAGAAACACCTTTAAGAAAAACAAGATGGTTTAGTTGCAATTCTGTTATTAATTCCTCAAGGCATTTTTTTTCTGGTCCTTCGCCATAAATGTGAATCTTCCATCCTAAAAGATCATCCTTAATTTTGGAAATTGCCAAAATCAAATCTTTAAAATTCTTGTCTTGCGAAAGTCTTCCCACCGCAACAATTATTTTATCACGCTTTGCGAATTCAGATATATATTCATTCCTCACAATCGGATTATATACTTGAAAAATGGGAATACTTAAATACGAACGATCTTTTAAATCTTCAACAGTTAAAACCGTGGCAAAATTATTTAAATTATGTAATTTCTTTTCAGGTATTTTAAAAAATTTCAACGGATGAAATTTTTTTGTAATACTTATTTCATTTTTACGATTCTTACGCTCCATAGAATGCTCTGCACCTAGTAATGAACCGTGGAACTCAATGATTTTTACAGCATCTGTTTTAATCGAGGCAATAATTTCCTTTGAATGAGATTCGAGGTTAAAAGTTGTAATTATATCCGGCTTTATTATGTTCAGATACATTTTATATTTTGCCGTAATTTCTTTCTTTAACGTAAAATAGCCTACAAATGGCATTCTTTTATTTTTACATATATCTTCAATATCAAGCAAATGTAAATTTACCTTTACATCTAATTTGTTTACCATTTCGGCGCTATTATTTCCTTCAGATAAAAGGTGTAATTCAAAACGATCATTCCTACTTAAGTAGTTTAAACGTTCAACAATAACATTTGAAATACCCTCATTCTGTAATCCAATAATAATATAAAGTAATTTCATGCTAATTGTAGTTTTTAGAACAAACTGCTATTAAAATCATTAGGGATTTCATTTTCAAACAGAATATAATTTAATTATGATAATTAGAGAAGATGTTTGTCAAATTTATCTTTTAATCGATAGGGAAAAGAGTTTAAAAGTTTACTTTGCAACTCCTTAATAATCTCTATATCAGGCAGAAGTTTTTCATTACCTACACAATTTATAAACTCTCGTATTTTCTCATCACTAACCAGATCAGTTGATAGATATTTTGGTTCATAAAAATTTAATTTAACAGAAGAAAAATAATCTTTAAATTTTATGTCATCTCCATCTAATTTCTTTTTATTACTCTTCACCCAAAGGGACGGTACTTTATAAGCATGAGAAACTATAATACCATGCAATGATGTGGATAAAGTTATTTCGCAGCTGTTAATATCTTGAATTATTTTTTCAATAGGTTCCAGGAGATTTATAACAAGTATATCCTTTGAGCTTAATTCTTTAAATTCTTTATAATGAATAAAATGGGGAATGATCCCCAACCTAAATCTCTTATTTTCGCGGGCTTCGAAGACCAACGGTAAAAGCAGTGCTGGATCACCTATGGTATCCGGTGGTAGGTATCCCTGTTTTTTAATAACTTCCTGCGTATATTTGCCCCTAACAGCTAAAAAAGTAGCGTTTGCAAATTTTGTTACATCCTTTGAAATGACTCCCGCTCCCCACACTAATATATTTTCAGATTTAACCAACTGTAAAATACTTCCTATTGACACTAATATTTTTGGTTTGGATATAAAATAATATATATACTTTAAATAATCTACAAGACTTAATTTATTATTGAAAAAATCATATGTAAGAGTTTTAAAAAAAAGTATAGGACTTAGACCAAAATAGTAAATATCAACAAATGTTGTAGATTGTCCAGTTAGTTCTTCAATTATGTATGGATTTAAAGCATCTCCGAAATTACCGTGACCCTCATTATGTCGATACCAGTATAATTTAATTTTTTTTGACAGCATATTTTAATTAATTTTAATTTAATTTCTTTTTAAATAAAGTACAGCTAATTACGACTATGGGTGAATCTAAAGTAGTTATTGTACAATATTGGTAATCGCGCACTGTATATTAACTTTTAAATGATAAATAGAAAAAAATAATTTTTTAGATGATATAAATGTGTGTTTATTAAAATAATACAAATATTTTAAGATTTTGAGCAGACTTTCATTTTTATTTAATGCTAAATAATAGTGATTACTGATATATGCATGATTTAAAACCTTGTATTTACCATTAAAATCTTTAGACATTTCTTCATGATGGTTAATATAGTTTCTATTTACGCCCTTAATCTTTGCCTCCATTAAAAGTACACCACCAACGTTCCTTAAGTAGTGAAATACCCTCACTTCACTAGACCACTTTTAAGGGTTTCTTAATTGAATTTTATGCTGCTGATTTATATATTTCTATTGGTTTTTGGAGTTTGATTCCCTGGTGCCTGCGATAGTGATACTTTGTCAGCCATTGTTGGATGCTCAAATAGAGTTCCAGGCCATCTGAGGCTGGATTAAGGTATACGTACTGATATTTTAATGTCCGCCAGAATCTTTCGATATAAATATTGTCTACACATCGGCCCTTGCCATCCATTGAGATCTTTATGTTCTCTTTTTTCAGGTATTCCACATATGCCTTACAGGTGAACTGACTGTCCTGGTCGGAGTTAAGTATATCAGGGGTACCGTGCTTCGCAATGGCATCTGCTACTACTTTGAGCGATTCCGAAGCTTCCAGGGAATTGCTCAGCCCCCAACCAACAATATACTTGCTGTGTACATCAATAATGGCTGTAAGGTACATAAATCCGCTCTTCATAGGGATGTAGGTAATATCAATTTGCCACACCTGATTAGGCCTGGTAATCGCCACTCCCCGCAACAGGTAAGGGTAAATGTATTTGTTCTCACCCTTCTGGGTAAGCATCCGGCGGGGGTAAATTGGCATTATCGCTGCTTTTCGCATCAGGCGCCGTACCCGTTCGTAACTCATCCTAAGTCCGTGCTCCTCCAGCATGTTCTGCATAGTAATAACCCCTGCGGTGGGCTCGTCCAAAATATGGAGATCCATAAGCGTCATAGCCTTTAGGTTATCGCTGTTCTCACCTTTACTCTTGTAATAAACGCTGGATCGGTTGATGTCCAAAAGTGCACACTGTTCACGAAGACTCATTTTGCATTTCTTTTCTAAAAGCAAACGAACGTCAATCATAGTCCGAAGCGTTTTAAGTTTTTTTTTAGAAATTCTTTCTCCATCTCTAACTTACCAATCTTATGGTACAGTTCCGAAACATCAGCCTCGGGTGGGGACTTTGCTTGTTTACCCTCAAAGACAAGGGCGGAATTTTCTATGAATTCCTGCTTCCATTGGGATATCTGATTGGGGTGCAACTCATACTTCACGGCAAGCTGCTGCAGAGTTTCTCTTTCTTTCAAGGCCTCAAGTGCTACCTTGGCTTTAAAACTGGGATCAAATTTTCTGCGTGTCTGTCTCATTGTTTTTTCCGACTATTTAAAGTTAATAATTTCAACCTAAACAGTGGTCCAGTTTTTTAAGGGTATTATCTAGTGACTTCATATTTTCTATATATTTCACATTTACATAATCAAAAAAATTTCGATTAAAGGACACCTTCTTTTGTAAAAGCAAAAGTACTATAATAAAACTTTTATACAGTACAGAATTTATAAAGGAAAGGAAAACTTTCTTGGTACCCCATTGCTGTAGTTTACGACAGATAAAAAGAACTTCATGAACCTTTTTTTAATTTCATAATTTCACTTACCACACGTCTACTTGAGTTACCATCTAAATATTGATGGAATCTTGATCTAAAATTGTTATAACTTTCTACCGCTTCTTGTTTTGCAAACCAAGTGTCATCTACTATTTTTTCTAATAAAGTATTCTCATTTTTTATAAAAGGTTTGGGAAGAATCTCCTCTAAATCATAATAGAAGGAACGACATGTCTTTAAATACTCTTCATAATCATACGCATATATTAGCACTGGTCTTCCGGTCATGACAAAGTCAGAAACAACGCCGCTGTAATCCGTAATTAACAAATCAGTAATGACTAATATCTCTTGAACATCAGCAGTCTGATTCGTAATATCTTTTATATTTAAAAAATTTATCGGTACTTCTAGATATTTGTCTAGGGGATGCTTCTTGATTACAAAGAGATAATTATTCATTACTAAGTACTGCTGTAATTGTTCCCAAAAGAAAGATGTAAAAGGAGAATAGGTTTTAAAGTCTCTAAAAGTTGGCATATATGTAATTATTTTAGCATATGAACCAAGACTATATTTTGCCTTAATTCGGGTAAAGACATTACCTTTAAAAAAAAGATCGTTCCTCGGAGTACCTGTTATAATAACATTTTTAGAGCCAAATGATTTTTCCTTTCTTTTTTTATCATCTATCGAATTAGCAACGATCAAACTGTATTGACCGTATATGTTTTTGAGTTTAGGTCGCAATACTTCATTTACATTCTCGTCTAATAATGCAATATTTTTAAAACCTGTACCATGCCATAATTGTATAATTGAAAAATAACCTTTTTCTAAATACCAGAATTCAACAGAATCTGTAATAATATGCTCCGCACGTAATAAATCCCAATAAATATCAAAAAAACTAACTGCCGATTTTACATTCAGCTTATTCAAACTTCTTATTATACCAGTATTACTTACCACCACAGCACAATTAATATTCTTTTCATTCTGAACTATGTAGAAAAGCAATGCTTTAATATTCCCTGACAATTTTTTTTTATCATGAAGTGGCAGAAATACATAATAATTTCTTTTCTTAGGAATTATATAGGAAAGTATGATATGGATCCTTAAGAGAATTATATTTAATGTTTTTTTCATTCTATTTATACTCTACAAGAAACTTCTTAATCTCTATTAATGTCGCGTCGCTTATATTTAGATTATATTCTATAAGTGGTGGCCTTGGCCAATCCCTGTCTTTATAATTTTGATCATTAAATATTACCAACTTATGATATCTTGGTATTATATGGAAATGAACGTGATTATCTATCATCATTAAAGCTAGATAATTTATCTTATCTGGTTTAAATGTTACCTGTAACATCTTTTCCACCATTTTAAAAGCTTCGCTTAACTCCTGCCCCTCTTTTTCCGTTATATCACCAAGATGAGGGCATTTACGATTTAAAGATAATATTAAAGAACCAATGGTCACCTGATGAGGGCGCAAACTAACCGTCCAATAGTTTAGCTTTTTAATTTGAAGTTCTTCTATTCTAAACTTGTCTTTAAAATCATCCATTTTCCTTTTATTTCTTTAAAATTTGATTCAAAACTTTTTTAAGATGTGTAGATGATGTACCTGTCGTATACGGGAAATATTGAATCTCTACACCTACTTTTGCAAATTCCCCTTCCAAAATATTCCATTTTGCAGTCCCTTTCCAATCGCTTCCAACAAACATTTTATCAAACTTATGTTTATGCCACGCTTCCATTTTATCCATTGACTCTTGAGGTACTACTTGATTAACATATTTAATAGCCTCCACAATTTGAAGTCGTTCTTTAAAGGGAATTACGCTTTCTGTACCTTTGTAAGAGACAAGTTCATCCACGGTTACGCCTACGATCAGGTAATCACAGTTTTCTCTAGCATGTTTTAATATATTTAAATGACCGATATGGAATAAGTCAAAAACTCCAGTAGTATAACCTATAATTTTTTCAGTTTTAGTCATTGTTTTTATTTTTTCCCTTTTTTATTCTATTATATAACGTAGGTCCCAGCAAAAACCTGATTGCAAAAATAAAATGGTCGCGGTTTGCCTTTAAAGGATAGGGAATGTATTCTATATAGAGTTTTAACATTTCCAATCTATTAAATTTGTATAGACCAGCACTTAACATCGTAAAGCTAAACCAATACTTATGCCCCTGAATAATAGCATCATATTTAAAACTGGAATTTCTATTAAATAAATCTCTGCTTTTTTTAAAATTTTTTAATCGCCTGATAATCCATGCTTTTTGTTCGTCGTTCGTGCCAAATCTACCATCGTTTGTAGATCCAGGAACCCCTACTCTGTACACTGCCATTGGATCTCCCCCAATATAGCCAACGGCACCATGTAACGCGCAGACCATCTGCAATGGGTAATCGCCAATTGGCGATTCGAAAGTCCATTTCGGATAATTTAGAAGTATTGTGGTTTTAAATAATAAACTGACCGTCCGTGCATAATGTCTCTTAATAAATTCTTCAGATGTAAATTTTACATTATTTACAGTTTCATAACCAACGATAATATCTTTTTTTCCTTCTGTCATAAAAATATTTCGTACTGAATGATAACACATACTGCAATCGGAATTGTTTTCTAAAAAATCAACTTGTTTTTGAAGTTTGAGCGGATCGGTCCAATAATCGTCGCCTTCACATAGGGCGATATATTTACCTTTGGCGCGGGGTAAATTGAAAGAAAATGTGGGTCTTATTTCCTTTGACCACTGATTTTCTGTTTGATAGATTGGTTTAATAAGGTCAGGATACTTTTGCACATATTCTTCAATAATCTCCTGTGTACCATCAGTGGAGGCGTCATCGTGAATCAGGATCTCATACTCAAAATCACAATCTTGCATTAAAAACCCTTCTAGACATTCCCGAATATATGGTGCGTGGTTATAGGTAATACACGAGATCGAAACTACTATCATTTACTTATTTTTAATATTCTAGCAGGATTACCAATAACTATGGAATTTACTGGTACATTATTTAAAACCACTGATCCTGAGCCTACAAGAGCAAAATCCCCAATTGTTACATTCTCTCTAATTGTAGCGTTAGTACCCACATGCGCTCCCCTTCCTAACGATACATTTCCTCCCACAACACTATTTGCAGTTATATGTGAAAATCGTTGCATAGTACTATCGTGCCCTAAAAATGAATTTGCTAATAATATACAGTTATCTTCAACGGTAGTATCGGGCGAAAGTTGAGAAAGTGGTGCCATTAAAACACCATTTCCAATGGAACAGAATCCCTTGGGGATAATCGCCGTCGGATGGATTAAGGTGGCAAATCTATGGCGTGGTATCTCTAAAGAGGTGATTTTTTCAAACACCTCTTTCTCATTTTTCATCCCGACATATCCTATGAAGAAGAAAACGTCGTCATCATCCAAATACTTTTTTGTATCAGAGGAAACTCCAATAACATTATAACCATTATACTTTCCTACTTTATTTCCAACAGGCACCACATCATTAAGAAAACCTAAAACCTTGTAAGTCCCTAAATCATTTGCTACTGAAGCTGCAATCATTCCAATACCTCTTCCTCCTAAAATAATTAATTTTTTCATTTCCTATGAATCTTTTGATATTTCTCTAAAATCTTATTTGCCTTCAAAACAAATGGTGGTCCTACAAACTTTCCGTTCATTATCGCCACTCCTTGGTTATTTTCTCTTGCTTCTTTATCTAATCTTAATATTTCTTTAGCCTCATAAACATCTTGTTCTGAAGGTGAAAAATAACGATGAACCAAAGGAAGTTCAATTGGGTTCAAGCATAACATGCCTTCAAAACCCAATTTCTTAGACAAAATCAAATTGTTCTCTAAGTCTTCTAAATCTTTTACACGAACATGTACAGTATCAATTGGGATTACTTTACAAGCTCTAGCCGCCATAGCAATCATATTTCTTGGGACAAATAGACTCTCATGTTCCAAATCGTGCTGTCCTTCAAGATCTGCAATAAAATCTTCTGAGCCATAGGCAATGGCAACTACCCTTTTGGATGCGTTGCAAATTTCTTGAGCGTTTAGAACTGCAGAGGCGGTTTCTATAAGTGGAATAATCTTAAAGGTACCGACTGGTATATTTTTTTCATGTTCAATAGCTTCTAATAGCTTATCGAAAAAATAAATATCTTCTCCTTTTTTAGCTTTCGGATACATAAATCCTTCAATACCATCAATTGTAAGTTGTGTAACATCTTTTAGTAATTCTCCGCTCTCCCTGTCATTTAATCTTGGAAAGATGATTTTATTTGCAAAACACCCTTCTGAAATCATTTTTACGACCAAATCGCGGGCTTTTTGTTTGTTCTCTACGGGTTGCACAGAGTCTTCTATATCAAATAGCAATATATCTGCCTCTACTTGTATAGCACTGTCCATTAATCTGGGATTATGTGCGGGGACAAATAATAAGCTTCTCATCAAATAATCATACATGGTTATGAGCTTTTAGGGATTAATACTTTTCTTCTAAAACTTAAAACATTTTCTTTTTTCTGATTAAATGCAATGGTTTCCACATACACTATACCTCTATTTCCTGCGGTTTCCCATTTATCTAATATTTCTGTTTTAGTATAAATAGTATCACCAATAAAAACAGGAGCTAAATGTTTTACTGACTCATATTCTAAATTTGCTATCGCTTTGCCTGAAATATCGGGAACGGTCATCCCTACTGCTAAACTAAACACCAAGGTGCCCACTACCAAAATCTGTTTATGTTGATGCTTTGCACCATGTTCTATATTCAGATGAACGGGATGATGATTCATAGTTATCAAACTAAAAAAATTGTTGTCACTCTCAAAAATTGTTTTAGAGAGTGAATGTTCAATAGTTCCTCCTATTATAAAATCCTCATAGTAGTTCCCCAGATTACTTGCTTTCATAATACGCTATAATTTTTTTCGCTTTATTCAAATGTGGACGCTCCACAACCTGACCGTCAACAACGATTGGGTTAAATTCTTCTTCGCTTTTCACCTTATTAAGTTCATTCTGAACATTCAAAGCCCATTTAATCTCTTGTTCCGAATATAAGGATATCGATTTAAAAACGCTAATTTGCCAAGGATGAATAAAAAATTTAGCATCATATCCTTTGTGAAGACCATCTAGTATTTCTTCTTTTAAACTGCTAAAATTTACTAATTCCATTGAGGCTATATCAATAGCTTTAATGTTAATCATTCGAGCTAAATATAATATATGTTGTCGCACATATTCTAAATTTTTTAAATCGTGAACACCACCAATTTCAGCCATAAAATCATGGCTCCCGATGCCAATGCCTGAAAATACATTATTATTGGCCAATAAAACCTCTTGAACTTCTAAAAAGAACCTAGAAGTTTCGACCAGTAGAACTATTTGTAAACCTTCAAATATGTCTTCAGAAATTACTTTGTTAAAATCTGCACCTTGTTGAATTTTTGGAAAGATAAATTTGCGAAAACCGTTTTTATATAAATTTATAAAAAATGAAGTATCTATATCTCCCGTTACAGCGTAAAGTGGAATCCTAACATACAAATCTTTAAAATCATTATTACTTATAAGCTCCCTGAGAATTTGATTCCTGTCTGAAACCTTAACTGAGTCTTCTAAATCAATAATAATCTGAGATAAATTTAATTTTTGAATATCGCGATATTTACGCAATTTAGTCCCCGGAATAAAAAAATATGACTCCATAAAATTTATTAATTATTTTGCGCTCTTAAGCTCAATCGACAAATTAAATCAATTTCTTCTACAGTCAAATCATAATATAAAGGCAAGCAAAGTACTCTTTTGGAAATATCATCTGTTTTCGCCATCTTGCTACTTTCTACATAAGGTAAAGAACTGGCTAGAGACGGATAAAAATATCTTCTTGTAAATATTTCGTTCGCATCTAATTTTTGTTTGATTTTTAATAAGAGTTCTTCAGTATTAATTATAATCGGATAGTATGCACAATTATTTTCCGAAGCATTATGCCACAAAGGACGTCTTGCGTTCAGATTTTTTAGTCGTTCATCGTAACGTTCGGTAAGATCTATTCTTTTACGCGTGATTTGTTCGATAAAATTAAGATTGGCTAGGCCCATGGCGGCATGGAATTCAGAGTTCTTTCCGTTGAGCCCCAGTTCCACAAAACTTTCCGGTCCATCAAATCCAAAATTACGTATATGTGCCAGCTTCTTCAGTAAGGTAGCATCTTTAGTAATCACGAGCCCTCCTTCTCCTGAATGGTAGAGTTTGGTCGCATGGAGGCTGCAGGTGGAGATGTCGCCAAATTCAAAAATAGATTTTCCGTTTACCTCTACTCCAAAAGCGTGGGCTGCATCATAAATTACTTTGAGATTATGTCTTTTTGCAATTTTATCAATCAGCTCAACATCGCATGGATTGCCATATACATGAGTTGCTAAAATAGCCGAAGTTTTATCGGTGATTGCTGCTTCAATTTGTTGCCCATCAATATTTAAACTTTCCGAATCAATGTCTACAAAAACAGGGGTGCAACCCTCCCAAACAATACTTGAAGTTGTCGCAACAAAAGAAAAAGGTGTGGTTATTATTTCACCTTTAAGATCCAAGGCTTTAATGGCCATCTGAAGTGCCACCGTGCCGTTCGTAACGTAAAGCAGATGCTTTACTTTCAGGTGTTCTTTTAATTTCAGTTCAAGATCACTAGCAAGCGGCCCCATATTGGTGAGCCATTGGCGTTTCCATATTCCGTTAAGATAAGCCTGGTAGCTGTCTTGAGGTGGTAAAAAGGGTTTGGTTACTGGAATGATCATATTTATTTTCTTTCTAATGATATGGTATTACATGCCCTGTAAATCGGTGAGTTTTCTAAAATAATCAGATTTATTTTTCAATTCTTCAAAGTTGCCATTGGCCACGATGCGACCCGCATCCATCAAGTAAATCTGATCGGCATGACGAATCGTCGATAAGCGGTGAGCAATGGAGACAATCGTAAGACTGCCCTGCAATTCTTCCAGGCTTTTTCGGATTTCATTTTCGGTTTCCGAATCCAAGGCGGATGTTGCCTCATCCATGATTAATAACTCGACATCCTTATACAATTCCCGTGCAATGGAAATTCTTTGTTTCTGACCACCAGAAATATTCATGCCGTTGTGCCCGAGAAATTCTTCATATCCCCGGGGTAAACCAGCCAGAAAATTTTTAAGGCTGCCGCGTTCCATTACCTTTTCAAATTTCTGAATATTTTCCGGAGTACGCTCTGCCCAAAAGGTGACATTATCAAAAATATCAGCATTGAAAATGGTCGGCTCCTGCGAGATATAGCCAATTTTAGCTTTGTAAGCTGCCCGATCGACATCCTGTATAGGAATTCCATTGATATGGTAAGCACCACTATCTAACTCTAAAACAGAACATAACACATTGACCAAGGTTGATTTTCCCGAACCGCTTTCGCCCACAAATGCGACGGACTTCTTTGCCGGAATAACTAAATCAATTCCCTTCAATACTTTAAAGTCACCGAAGGCCAGTTTTATATCATGAAGTTCAATGGATTCAATTTGGTTGATAACCTTACTTCCATTGCGAAGCTCAGCATTATCTTGCAAGTAGGCGATGAATTTTAAGACGCTTTCTTTGGATCCATGGCTGGAAAGATAATTATTCCATGTCGTCTGCAGATTGATAATGTAAGTCATTGCCCGGTAAAATAACAATAAAATAATAATAATGGCACTCAGTCCGGATTTAAAAACGCTGACCTGAATCGCAATAGTGACGCACACAATTATGATCATCATCGGCTCCCGGATTGCGTTGAGCAGCGCACTTAATTTTCCAACCTTTATATTGTTATCGATCCAATCGTTGAGTTCATCACTCAGACGCGCAGCAAAAAAAGTGTTTCTGCCGCTAGCCTTTAAATATTTAAAATGACTGACATTTTCGATTAAACCGCCGCCAAATCGATGGTTATTTTGGGTGATCTTTCGGGAAAGATCTTTTGTTTTTTTGTAAAAACGCTTATATATGAAATTGGTGAGAGCACCTCCTATCACGATAAGCAGGGAAAATTGCCAGTCAACCCTAAACGCAAAACCCAAATAAACCAAAACGAGCATTCCTGCTTTGATGGTTTCAATATACTGGGCTCCAGCAAAGGCGATCCGTTGGGATTCTACCGTTAAGGAATTTTGAATATGGCCGGCATCCGTAGAAACGAAAGCTTTGTAACTTAAATTGGTCAATCCATCGATCTGATTTTTACGGATCTTGCCTGTAAAACGCTGTATGGTGACCGACTGGAAATATTGCGTGAAAAATCCACAGACTGCTTTCAGTACAAACACAACCGCAATAAAGCCGAGCATGATATATACATTTAACGGAAGATTAAAAAGTGCAAAACCTTGGGTGACCCAGGCGGTCAGCTGGTTGGAATCTGCGGCGGCAGCTGGATCATCAGCAATCTGCAGCAGTGGGACGAACATCATCAAGCCTATCCCATCCAGGAAAGCCATGAGAAAGTTGAATATTAACAGTAGGAACAATCTGTTCCCCATGTAGGTATAGAAGAAATACAGCGCTTCAAAACGCTGCGCGATCAAAGTTTTTAATTGATTAATTGTCATATCGATCTATAATCTGCAATCCGCGTTGTGCAAAGTCCCTTTCACATCATAGACTACTCCAACGTCCATAAGGTTTAAATTGAGGTCCAGGTTAAGAAATTCTGTATGTGCCACGCCTAAAACAATGGCATTATATTTTGCAGCCGGCTGCTGATTAAAAACTTCCAAACGGTACTCATGAAGCACTTCCGCAGGGCTGGCCCAGGGGTCAAAAATATCCACTTCGACGCCGTAATCTTTTAAAGCCGCAATGACATCCACGATTTTCGTATTTCGTACGTCAGGACAGTTTTCTTTAAAGGTAATGCCCAACATCAAAACTTTGGCACCGTTGACAGCGATGTTCTTTTTGATCATGGCTTTTACCACCTGCGAAGCAACGTAAGAGCCCATGGAATCATTCAGCCTTCTGCCGGCTAAAATAATCTCCGGGTGATAGCCATATTCCTGGGCTTTCTGCGCCAGATAATAAGGATCCACTCCAATACAGTGTCCGCCTACCAAACCGGGTTTAAAAGGCAGGAAATTCCATTTCGTCCCAGCGGCTTCCAAAACATCATGGGTATTGATATCCATGAGATTAAAGATTTTTGCCAGTTCATTCACAAAAGCAATATTAATATCGCGCTGGGAGTTTTCAATGACTTTGGCAGCTTCCGCCACTTTAATTGTGGGCGCTAAATGCGTTCCTGCAATAATGACTGACTTATACAAATCATCGACGATTTTACCAATCTCGGGTGTAGATCCGGCAGTGACCTTTAGAATTTTTTCTACGGTATGTTCTTTATCGCCCGGATTGATCCGTTCGGGTGAATAGCCCGCAAAGAAATCTTCATTGAAATTCAGACCAGAGATCTTTTCTAAAACAGGAATACATTCTTCTTCAGTGGCTCCGGGATAAACCGTTGATTCATAAATAACGATATCACCTTTTTTCAAAACTTTTCCGACAGTTTCACTGGCTCTATAAAGCGGAGTGAGGTCGGGTTTGTTGTTTTTATCAACCGGTGTGGGCACGGTGACAATATAAATATTGGCAGCCTGGATATCGGACAACTCATTGCTTACATACAAACCATTTTCAGCAGTGTTCTCTGTTTTAAGGACAGCCTGAAGAATTTCGTCCTCTACTTCCAAAGTGGTATCGGTACCACTTCGCAGGTCCTGTATTCGTTTTGCATTGATGTCGAAACCGACAACGTTGTATTTTGTAGCGAAAAGTCGGGCTAAAGGCAGGCCTACATAACCGAGGCCAATAATGGCGATATTGTGTTTCATTAGTAGTTTTAGATTACAAATCCATCACCTTCCAAAAAAGAAGAAATGATCTTGTTATAAAAGTGGTGCAAAAGTACGCATAATTTTTTTTAATAAAATTTTCAACCTCATATGTTTATAATATTTTAATTACATTATGTTAAACCAGAGGAATTTCGTCGCAGAGGGAGAATTTGGTATTATCTTCTAGAGAGGTTACTAAAAAGGTAAGGAAACGGTAGATTACCAGATGTTTCATCTTCTCGATACGCATTATTTTGGTACGTCACCCCTCATTGACAATTTCGCTCGTCTCTTCAGGTCTAGTAGTTTTCAAAGTGTAGGGGAGAAAAATTGTATCGATAAGTACATGTATGAGCTTCTCGATACGCTTCACTGCGTTGCGCAACTCGAAGTGACGAGCAGCAGTATTTATCTTTAAGCTTGGTTTAAAAACCACGTCAGGTCGAGTGGTTTTTCGGAGTGTAGCGGAGAAAAATTGTATCGAGACCTTTAAAATTATTTATTTTATTAAAAATTATTCCAATGGCGCTTTCTTACGTATATATCCTTAAAT
>Ga0308157_10002566_pt1 | contig 29233 bp, 22 predicted proteins | sample PhyBR1_FD_201035 | JGI IMG/M metagenome (GOLD analysis project Ga0308157, IMG submission 201035) | Phyllosphere microbial communities from UC Gill Tract Community Farm, Albany, California, United States - DLSLB.R1 | ecosystem: Host-associated > Plants > Phyllosphere > Unclassified | place: USA...
GTAGAACGGCATGATGGTGCCGCCCGGGTAGCCGAACAGCGTTTGCACGCCTTCGGCTTCCAGGGCCTGCGTCAGCCAGCGTGCGCCGTTACGGGGCGCAGCGGGGGTGGATGTGTTCATGCAGCAACCTTTGCCTGTTGCGGGTGGGGGACCGCGGGATGGAACCTGGCTGCGACCGTGCCGTGCCTGTCCCATGGCCCGCGCTTGGCGCGGGACACGGGACATTGCAATGGACGATTCGCTGGCACCTTCTTACGCCGTCTGACCTTGCAGCCAAACCATCTTGGCACGCAGTTCCTTGCCAACCTTCTCGATCGGGTGTTCCTTGTCGGCCTGCTGGAATTTCTTGTAGTTCGGCAGGCCGGCTTCGTACTCGGCTTCCCAGTTCTTGGTGAAGGTGCCGTTCTGGATGTCGGTCAGCACGTCCTTCATGCGTGCCTTCACCGAGGCATCGATGACGCGCGGGCCGCTGACGAAATCGCCGTACTGGGCGGTCTCGGAGATGAACTCCAGCATGCGGGTGATGCCGCCTTCGTAGAACAGGTCAACGATCAGCTTCAGTTCGTGCAGCACTTCGTAGTAAGCGATTTCCGGCTGGTAGCCGGCTTCGACCAGCGTTTCAAAGCCGGCCTGGACCAGCGAGGACGCGCCACCGCACAGCACGGCCTGCTCGCCGAACAGATCGGTTTCGGTCTCTTCCTTGAAGGTGGTCTTGATGATGTTGGCGCGGGCGCCGCCCAGGCCAGCCGCATAGGCCAGCGCGAACTGCTCGGCCTTGCCGCTCTTGTCCTGGTAGACCGCGTAGATGCACGGCACGCCGCGGCCGATTTCATACTCGCGACGCACAAGTGCGCCCGGGCCCTTCGGCGCGACCAGTACCACGTCCAGATCGGCGCGCGGCTCGATCATGCCGAAGTGCACGTTCAGGCCGTGCGCGAACAGCAGGCAGGCGCCCTGCTTCATGTTCGGCGCCAACACTTCGTTGTACAGCTTCTTCTGCACCATGTCCGGGGTCAGCACGGCGACCAGGTCGGCGTCCTTGACCGCTTCGGCCGGGCTCTTGACGGTGAAGCCATCGGCTTGTGCCTTGACCTCGGTGGGGCCGCCGGCGCGCAGGCCGACAACCACGTCGAAGCCGGATTCACGCAGGTTCATGGCATGGGCGCGGCCCTGGCTGCCGTAACCGACGACGGCGATTTTGATCTGGGGCAGTTCGTTGGTGCTCATGGTGCTTGGTTTCCTTGCGATGAAGAGAGACGTGCAGATAAAGAAACGGCCGTTGCGTCAGGACGCAGCGGCCGGGGCGGGCGGGGGAGGCACCATGCAGGTTGCAGCGCTGCGGCAGGCAGCGTGGGCGGTGTGTTTGTTCATGGTGTCAGTGGTCGGGTACATGGTTTCAGATGAAATAGAAGCTGGAAACGAAAAACCCCGCGCCGGGGCCGGTGCGGGGTCTTTGTTCGAATCTGGCATTTTCTGCTACGCGCCAGCTCGCCCCGCCCCTGTAGGTTCGGTAATAAGTACGAGTACAAGCAGCGACGCCGCGGCGTGAGCCGGGGTCGAAGTTGTGTTGGCGGTGGTGTTGTGGCGTTGCAGCATTGGTCGAGATAACCACCACCGGCAGGTGCGTGTCAACGCTTGCAGGTGTGATTACCGCTGTCAGCCCGGCAAGCCCCGTCGTGGCGGCATGGTTGCGGATGAAACCGGGTGGGGTGGAGCCGCCAGGGCGGGCGAATGCGCGGTGCAGGACGCCTTCGGGCCCGGTTTCATGGCTTTTTCAGAAAAGTGATTGGATTGCGACGCTTTTCTCGGTTTTAGAGATAAGAGCCCCTGCTCAAGGGGGCGAACCGGGGGCTTCATGGGCATGCTGAGCGAACAGACAAGTACACACGCGGAGTGCTGTGGCGGGAATGCAGGCGTGCCTTTGACGGACGTTGTCTGCCTGATGGGCTATGGCGACGGATTGCCGGCACCCCTGATCTATCGGAAGGGCTGGGCCTTGCTGGGCTACCTGGCGATCGAAAGCAACCGCATGCATTCGCGGGCGGCCCTTGCCGCGTTGTTCTGGCCGACGCTGGGCGAGACCAGCGCGCTGACCAACCTGCGGCAGGTGCTGAGCAACCTCAACCGCTACTGCCTGCAGCAGTTCGGGCCGGATGTACTGTGCGTCGAGCGCGGCAGCGTCGGCCTGATCCGTGCTGAACGTCTGTTGTTCGACGTGGATCTGTTGCAGCACGCGCCATGCGGCGCGGTGCACCTGTTGTCCGCCCAGCGGATCTTCCTCGATGGCATGGAAGATATCGCCGACCTGGAGTTCCAGGCATGGCTGCAGACCGCCCGGCAGCGGCTTGAGGGGCAACTTGTCGGTGCGGTTGAGCGCTGCTGTGATCATATGATCGAGCATGCGCGCTGGGAGTCGGCTATCAGCCTGGCCAGCGCGCTTACCCACCGCGATCCGTGGAATGAAGCACACGCGCAACGGGTGATGCGCGCACATGCCGGTAATGGCAGCTGCGTGGGCGCGATGAGCGCCTACCAGCGGCTGGAACAGTTCCTGCGGCATGACCTCGGCCTGGATCCCTGTCACGAAACCCGGCGGTTGCTGCAGCAGATAAGCGCGTTGGGAGCCCAATTGCTGCCAAATTCCCAATCGGTGGCGCCTTCACTGGCAATGGCCTAGCAACAGAATAGGGGCCATCAGGGTTTGGATGACGGCAGATGACGTGGTGCGCCTGGTGCTCACCCTGTGGATCGGCACATGGTCGGCGACGGACAGCTGGGCTATCGTCGGCTGACCTTTCCGCCGGACCCCGCCATGTTGCGTGCAGCGCTGTTGTTGACCCTGTCGTGTATTCCTGCCGCTTCGGCGGCAGCCGCTGATCGTATTACCGGGCAGGATTTCGCCACCCGCTCCGAGGTCATCGCGCCGCATGCGATGGCAGCCACATCGCAGCCGCTGGCGACGCAGATTGCGCTTGATGTCATGAAGGCCGGTGGTTCGGCAGTGGATGCAGCCATCGCCGCCAATGCCGCATTGGGGCTGATGGAGCCCACCGGCAACGGCATCGGCGGTGATCTGTTCGCCATCGTCTGGGACCCGAAGACCGGCAGATTGCATGGTTACAACGGCTCCGGCCGCTCGCCCCGGTCGCTGACCCTGGCCGAGTTCCAGCGCCGCGGACTCAAGGAGATTCCCGCCACCGGTCCGTTACCGGTGTCGGTGCCCGGTGCGGTGGATGGCTGGTTCGCGCTCCATGAGCGTTTCGGGCGCAGGCCGATGGCCGACAACCTGGCGCCGGCGATCCGCTACGCGCGCGAGGGCCACCCGGTAGCCGAGGTCATTGCCTATTACTGGGACCGCTCGGTGCCGCGCCTGTCGCAGTACCCGGGGTTCAAGGAGCAGTTCACCCTTGATGGGCAGGCGCCGCGCAAGGGTCAGATGTGGCGTAACCCGAATTTGGCCAACACCTTGCAGCAGATCGGTGAAGGTGGCCGGGATGCGTTCTACAAGGGCGAGATCGCCCGCACCATCGGTGACTATTTCAAGGCCAATGGTGGCTACCTCGGCTACGAGGACATGGCTGCGCATCAGGGTGAGTGGGTGGAGCCGGTCAGCAGCAACTACCGTGGCTACGACGTGTGGGAATTGCCGCCGAACAGCCAGGGGATTGCGGCGCTGCAGATACTCAACGTACTGGAAGGCTACGATTTCTCGAAGATCCCGTTCGGCTCGGCTGAGCATGTGCATCTGTTCGTAGAGGCCAAGAAACTCGCTTTCGCAGATCGCGCCCGTTTCTATGCCGATCCAGCCTTTTCCCCGGCGCCGGTCGAGCGGCTGATCTCCAAGGACTACGCCTCCCAGCGACGCGCGCTGATCTCGATGGACAAGGCATTGAAAGAGGTACAGCCAGGCACCCCCAGGCAGTTGGAGGAAGGTGACACCATCTACATGACGGTGGCCGATGCCGACGGCATGATGGTTTCACTTATCCAATCCAATTATCGTGGCATGGGCAGTGGCATGGCGCCGCCAGGCCTGGGCTTCATCCTGCAGGACCGAGGCGAGATGTTCGTGCTGCAGAAGGATCATCCCAATGGCTACGCACCTGGCAAGCGCCCGTTCCAGACCATCATCCCGGCGTTCATCACCAAGGATGGCAAACCCTTCGCAAGCTTCGGTGTAATGGGCGGAGCGATGCAGCCGCAGGGCCATGCGCAGATCGTGATGAACCTGGTCGACTTCGGCATGAACCTGCAGGAGGCTGGCGATGCCCCGCGCATCCAGCATGAAGGCTCGACCGAACTGACCGGGCAGGCGACGGCAATGAGTGATGGTGGCGAGGTCAATCTTGAAACGGGTTTCGCCTATGACACGGTGCGCAGCCTGATGCGCAAGGGGCATCGGGTCGTGTTCGCGGACGGCCCGTACGGCGGCTACCAAGCGATCATGCGTGATCCCGAGACCGGGGTTTACTTCGGTGCATCGGAGAGCCGCAAGGATGGGCAGGCCGCAGGCTATTGAGCTGCTGTGGATATGGGACGGCGTGCGGCATGAAGCCGCGCGTCTACAGTACGAGCCGCCGTCGTCCCTGAGCGCTTCATGCGTGGGAAGTGCCCAGGGCTGAACATGCAAGTTCCTGTCGTTCGCGGCAGGCGATGCAGGAACACGAAGATGCAGCTCCCGCCCTGTTCTCTGCAGGCGAAGGGGATGTGCGGGGAGGGATGGGATTTCCGCTTCCACTGCGTGTGCTGCTCCCATGGCACAGCTGCACACCATGGGAACATGGCTTCGTAGCGCTGCGAATCCTCCGCTTACCGATCCGCGCCCGATGCGCGCTCGGCCTCCACACGCGCTTCTTCCTGTGCCGCCTGCTCGCGTTCGATCCAGGCTTCGACGATGTGCCGCGTGCGCAGCGCGATCCGTCGCTGGCGGTTGTGCTCCGCATCAAGCACCCGGTACAGCGACACCATCACCAGCACCATCAACAGGGCAAAAGGCAGCGCGGCGATGGTGATCATGCCCTGCAGCGCCTCCAGCCCGCCCGCCAGCAGCAACACGGCGGCGATCAGCGCGACAGCGACACCCCATACCATTTTGCGCGAGAGCGGAGGCTCGCCAGCTTCGTCGGTGGACATGCTGGCAAGCACCAGCACCGCCGAGTCAGCCGAAGTCACGAAGAAAATCATCAGCAGTACCAGCGCCAGCCCCGACAGCCACACCGAAGCAGGCAGGCTGTCGAACAACGTGAACAATACCGTTTCGTAGCCATTGCCAAGGGCCTGGACCAGATCGGCATGGCCGAGCAGTTGGGACCACAGCGCGGTACCGCCGAAGACCGAGAACCACAGAAAGCCAAGCAGGGTTGGCGCAAGCACGACGCCAACGACGAACTCGCGCACGCTGCGGCCGCGCGATACGCGCGCGATGAATGCACCAACGAAGGGAGCCCAGGCAATCCACCAGGCCCAGTAGAAGATCGTCCAGTCGGCGACCCATGTGCTGCCGGAGAACGGTGACATGCGCAGGCTCATCGTCACCAGCTGGTTCAGATAGGAGCCGAGCGTTGTGGTGAAGGTATCGAATATGAAGCCGGTAGGGCCTAGGACCAGCAGCGCGGCAAGCAGCAGCGCTGCCAGTGCCAGGTTGAAGTTGGACAACCACTTTATCCCGCGCTCCACGCCGCTGGTGGTTGAAACCATGTACAGCACGAAGGCTACGGCGATCACGGTCATCTGCAGTGGCACCCCCGCCGTCACGCCGAACACGCGTTGCAAGCCTGCGGCGATCTGGATGGTGCCAAAACCAAGCGTCGTCGCTACACCGATCGCAGTGGCCACCACCGCAGCGATATTCACCAGTTTGCCGATCCAGCCGCGATGATGGCGGCCGATGACGGGCTGCAACATGTCACTGATCAATCCGCGGCCATTCCGGTTGTACTGGAACCATGCCATCGCCAACCCGATCAGCGCATAGATTGCCCACGGATGCAGACCCCAGTGGAAGAACGCATAGCGCATCGACGCGCGCGCAGCCTCCATGCTCTGCGGTGGCAGCCCCTCCGGTGGAGTGACGAAATGCGATATTGGTTCGGCGGCACCCCAGAAAACGAGTCCTATGCCCATGCCGGCGGCGAACAGCATCGACAGCCAGCTGGCGCGTGAAAAATCCGGCTCGGCGTCTTCGCCACCGATGCGCAGGTTGCCGAAGCGGCCAAACGCAAGGTACAGCAGGAAAACCAACGTCAGGAACACGACCAGCAGGTACATCCAGCCAGCGCCACGCACTACCTGGCCGAGCGCGGCCTGCACCAGGTCGTTGAAGGGGCCCGGGGCGAGGCCGGCAATCAGTACCAGCAGCGCGACCAAGGCAATCGAGACACGGAACACCATCGAGGAGCTTCTCCGATCAAAAGGGAATGAGGGGAGTGAACCCGCGCCGGCGACACAAGTGGCGGGCGCGGCAACAGGACGGCCAGGATGGCACAGCGGCAGCTACCACGAAGAGGTCATGGCAACGGCTTCGTTAGCCCATGCTACTTAACATGGCGTCACGATTGCGTTAGCACAGAGTGATGCATTGCTGGCAATTGCGCCGCTCGCAGTCCCCGGCACAGCTTGCTGCTACCCGCAGGCAGCTGCAGCCATGCAAGCAGCCGCGAGCACGCCGCCGTATGGAAGCGAGCAAGCGCAAAACCGTTGCGCGCCATCCAGGCTGGCAATGGCTTGCCTGCATGGTTCAAGCATGGACCGGTTGGCTTTGCCGTCGAATGCGGGTCTAATGGCGCCCGAAGCGGGGGTACCGTGGCCAGTGGGCCACGGTTGAGACATACCCTTCGAACCTGATCCGGCTGATACCGGCGTAGGGAAGCTTCGTGTGCTGCCAGCCGATATGCCCGTCATGGGCCAGGGACAGGCGGCGTGCGCCTTCGCTTCGTTCCGTCATGCGAATCCCTCGCGTGGCCTTCGCACCCCGCGTGTGGATAGACAGGACGAATGCCAATGAACGCACAGCCCAGCCTGCAGCAACAGGCCCAGCAACTCTCCGAGTCAGTGACCCGGCCGATCCCTGGTTCACGCAAGATATTCGTCACCGGTTCGCGCCCGGACTTGAAGGTGCCGATGCGCGAGATCGCGCTGACCCGCACCCCGACCTTGTTCGGTGGTGAGGAGAACCACCCCGTTACCGTGTACGACACGTCAGGCCCCTACACTGATCCCGCTGCCACGATCGATCTGGCCGCCGGGTTGGCGGCAGTACGCGCGCGCTGGATCGAAGAGCGTGCTGATACCGAGCAGTTGACCGGGCTCAGTTCGCAGTTTGGTCGAGCCCGCCAGCATGACGCGCGGCTTGATGCAGTGCGCTTTCCGGGCCGTGTGCTGCCACGCCGTGCCATCGGCCACGCCAATGTCACCCAGATGCATTACGCGCGTCGTGGCATCGTCACCCCGGAGATGGAGTACGTCGCCATCCGTGAGAACCAACGGCTGGATGCAGTGCGTGATATCGGCCTGCTCGCGCAGCATCCCGGGCAGGGCTTCGGCGCCAGCATCCAGCAGGTCATCACCCCGGAATTCGTGCGTGATGAGATCGCGCGTGGCCGCGCCGTGCTGCCGAACAACATCAACCACCCGGAATGCGAGCCGATGATCATCGGTCGCAATTTCCTGACCAAGATCAATGCCAACATCGGCAACAGCGCGGTTTCTTCAGGCATCGCCGAGGAAGTGGAGAAGCTGGTGTGGGCGATCCGCTGGGGTGGCGACACGGTGATGGATCTTTCCACCGGCAAGCATATCCATGAGACGCGCGAGTGGATCGTGCGCAATTCGCCGGTGCCCATCGGCACCGTGCCCATCTACCAGGCACTGGAAAAGGTGGACGGGCGCGCCGAAGAACTCACATGGGAAATATTCCGCGACACCCTGATCGAACAGGCCGAGCAGGGCGTGGATTACTTCACGATCCATGCCGGGGTGTTGCTGCGGCATGTGCCGCTGACCGCAGGAAGGGTAACCGGCATCGTCTCGCGCGGTGGCTCGATCATGGCCAAATGGTGCTTGGCCCACCACAAGGAAAACTTTCTCTACACGCACTTCGAGGACATCTGCGACATCATGAAGGCCTACGATGTGTCTTTCAGCCTGGGGGACGGCTTGCGCCCCGGCTGCATCGCCGATGCCAACGACGCCGCGCAGTTCGGTGAACTCGAGGCGCTGGGTGAGTTGACCAGGCTGGCCTGGAAGCACGATGTGCAGACCATCATCGAAGGTCCCGGCCATGTGCCGATGCAGCTGATCAAGCAGAACATGGACAAGCAGCTGCGCGAGTGCGGCGAAGCACCGTTCTATACGCTGGGACCGCTGACCACCGACATCGCGCCGGGCTACGACCACATCACCAGCGCCATCGGTGCGGCGATGATTGGGTGGTATGGCACCGCGATGCTCTGCTACGTGACCCCGAAGGAGCACCTGGGCCTGCCCAACCGGCAGGACGTGCGCGACGGCATCATGGCTTACAAGATCGCCGCACATGCGGCTGACCTGGCCAAGGGCCATCCAGGTGCGCAGGTGCGCGACAACGCGCTGAGCAAGGCGCGTTTTGAGTTCCGCTGGGAAGACCAGTTCAACCTTGGGCTGGATCCGGAGAAGGCCAAATCCTTCCATGACGAGACCCTGCCCAAGGACGCGCACAAGCTGGCGCACTTCTGCTCGATGTGCGGTCCGCACTTCTGCTCGATGAAAATCACTCAGGACGTGCGCGAATATGCCGCCGGGCAGGGCGTCGAGGCGGCGCAGGCGCTGGAGGTGGGCATGGCCGAGAAGTCGGCCCAGTTCCGCGAGCAGGGCGCCCAGGTGTACCGGGTCGAGTAGGACTGCCCGCGGCGGCCGTGGCGCCGAATCAGGCGCCACGGTTGACACCGTGCAGGCGTCCGCCGTGGTAGCGTTCTGACCACCACAAGAGGGGGTGCAGCCATGAAATTTCGCGTCGTTTCCCGTGTCATCGCGGTGTTGCTCGTGCTTCTGGTTGCGGCCTGTGCGACCGGCCCGCGCGTGGCCAGCCAAGCCGACCCGAGTGCTGATTTCTCGCGCTACCGCAGCTTTGCGTTCTTCACCCCGTTGGCGCTGGAGCAGAATGGCTACACGACCATCACCAGCAACCGAATCCGCGCTGCGGTCCGCACGCAGATGGAGGCGCGCGGTTATGTGCTGGACGAGGCCAATCCGGATCTTTGGGTGAACCTCAACGCTTACATGCAGGACAAGACCCGCGTCACGACCATGCCGGAAGTCGACTATGACTATTACTACAGCTACCGCGCACGCGGTTATGTCGCGGTGCCGTATTGGCGCGACCGCACCGATGTGCGCCAGTACACCGAAGGTACCTTGAACGTCGACGTGGTGGATGCACGCCGCAAGCAACTGGTGTGGGAAGGCGTTGCCGTAGGTACGGTCGGGCGTGCCGATGCGGAACGTCGCGGCGAACAGATCGATACGGCGGTGGCCGCGATATTCGCCAAGTATCCGTACCGTGCAGCTGCGGCCACCAACTGATTCATTGCCAGCCCACAACTGGACCTGTCGAACGCAAGCGCACCAGGAACTGCACGCATGCAATCCCGCCTGAGATGGATCGTGATGGCACGCAAGCATCCGTCAGCGTGGTTGCTTGCGGTGCAGTTGCTGGGTGTACTGCTTTACCCGGCAATGGAGCACATGCCAGCCGGTCGTGCGTTGTTCGGTGCGTTCGGCATGGCGGTGCTCGGGCTGGCGGTGTGGGTGGTTCGGCGCAGTCCGCTCGGTATCTGGTTGGCGTTGACACTTGCGATACCGGCGGTGGTTTTTTCAGTGGCCGGTGCACTGTTGCAACGTTACTCGTTGACCGCCACGGCGCAGGTGTTCGAATGCCTGCTGTATTTCTATACGACCTGCAGCCTGATCGCCTACATGCTGCAGGACCACAAGGTGACGCGTGATGAACTGTTCGCTGCCGGCGCGACCTTCACGTTGTTGGCCTGGGCATTCGCATTCGCCTATTCAGTCTGCCAATACTTCTATCCGGGCAGTTTTGTCGCCACCAGCGAAGGGGATTGGAGAAGTTGGGTTGAGCTGCTTTATCTGAGCTTCAGCTTGTTGTCCGGTGTCGGCTTGAGTGACGTGGTGCCAGTGCATCCGCAGGCGCGTGCGTTGGTGATGTTGGAGCAGTTTGCAGGCGTCATGTACGTCGCGCTGGTGGTTTCACGGCTGGTTGGCCTGACCATCTACAAGGCGGAAAAAACTGAACGCTAGATAAAAAAATCGCGCCGTAAGGCGCGAAGTCTGTAGCAGTTATATGAATTTATCGGCGAGAGAGAGCCTGTTGCCTCCGCGCGCAGGCGCGCGGGGTACAGCGATAGAGTAATATCCGTTCCATAAGAAACATTTGCTCTTTCCGTTGATGCCTTTTGCGGATTTTGGCGGCTTTGCGGGATTTACTTCGCAGAGCTGGACACAGGAACGTGTCCTGCAGCGTCCCCTTCCAGATCGCAATGCATACTGTCGACAACTCAACGCCGGCTGCTGATCGGCTACGCATCGGTGATTGTGTGGTGGTGCTTTCCTCCCGGGAAGTACATGGCCCAGGCACTCCCAAACTCCAACGCCTCACGCCGAAAAGCGTGGGTGTTCTGCTGGTGCTCGCGCGTCGTGCTGGTCAAGTGGTCACGCGCGACGAGTTGTTCGCCGAAGTCTGGCCGGATACATTGCCGACCAACGACGTGTTGACCCAGGCCGTCACCCAGCTGCGCAAGGCGTTTTCTGCATGCGCCGGGGATGCCACTCCTTATATCGAGACCATTGCCAAGACCGGCTATCGCTTGCTGGTGCCTGCGCTATGGGAGGAAGCAGCATCCACATCCGTGGATACGCCTGCTGATCCGGATGTTGAAGACGGTGCAACGGCAGCCGATGAAAGCGCGCTGGCGCGCCTCAAGCGCCGCCGCCTGCGTCGGTACGCATTGGTGGCGGTAGGCGTGGTGCTGCTGCTGAGTACGCTGGTGATGGCCTGGATGTTGTGGCGCACGCCTGCGGTTGATGCCGGTGTGGCGAGCAGCCAGGTTGGCTCACGCGTGCTTGGCAGTCCGCAGCGGCCGTATCGCTTGATCACCTCCAGTGCCGCTTACGAGACCCAGCCGTCGCTGTCGCCGGACGGCGCATTGGTTGTGTTTGCGGTGGAGCAGGACACGACGTCCTCACTGTGGATACAAAGCACCGGCAACGCCACCGCGTCGCCACTGCTGCCTGCGCCTGCGGGCGCTTCCGATCGCTTTCCGGTGTGGTCACCCAATGGCCGGCAGATCGCGTTCGCGCGTTTCCGTCCGGATGGTGCCTGCGAGGTGTTGCTGGTTTCAGCCACTGGCGGCAATCCGCGCCGCGCCGCGCGCTGCGACGGCACCGAGATGCTGAGCTTCGACTGGTCACCCGATGGCCGCAGCCTGCTGTTCGGCTCGATGACGGGGCGTTATGCCAGCCCGGGTATCCGTTTGCTGGAGCTGGACTCCGGGCGCTGGTCATCATTGGCATACGAGAAAGGTGCAGATGACTTCGACTACGCGCCCCGCTATTCACCGGACGGGCGCCAGATCGGATTCGTGCGCAACCCGCAGGTTGGTGACATGTGGGTGATGGATGCCGACGGTGGTAATGCGCAGCGCTTGACCAGTGATGCGGCCGAAATCCGTGGCTGGACCTGGCTGGGGCACGGTGAGATGGTGTTCGGGCGCCGTGTCGACAGCGAATCACGGCTCTACCAACTCGACATCTCCAGTCGCCTGCTGCGCGACATGGGCATTGATGATGCGCAGAGTCCTGCTGCATCGCGTCGTGGCGGAAACCTCGCCTTTACCCGCGACCAGCCGCAGATCGCCTTGTTCAAGGTGCCGCTGGGAGCTGGAGCAGGTGCCCCGCAACGCCTGTTTGCTTCGTCGGCACGCGATGGCCAGCCGATGATTGCCAACGATGGCAGGCAGTTGGCCTTCACTTCCGACCGTTCCGGCACCTTCGCACTGTGGTGGGGCCGGGTAGGGGAGCGGGATTCGCTGCAGATGATTGAAGGGCTGCAGCCCGAAGCCCGGCAGCCAATGGCATGGTCGGCCGATTCACGCAGCTTGCTGGTGAGCGGGCGCGATGCCGCCGGTACACCGGGTATATATGAGGTAGTCCCGGAGGAGGGGCATTGGAAACGCCTTCCTGTTCCGGTAACCGAGCCCTTGCAGGCCGTGTATGGGCCGGATCCGGGCAAGGTATGGGTGATCGAGCGCGGTGAAGACCAGCGGATGCTGCTGACGGTGTTCGATCGCACACAGACGCCGTGGAAGCGCCTGGCAGCGTTGGAGGGCGCATCCCAGGTCCGTTACGACGCGGCCGGCGAGCGTCTGCTGTTCTCACGCCTGGCCAGTGGCGGGCTGTGGCAGGTGGCTCCCGACCTGTCGGCGTCAAGCATCAAGCCGGTGCAGGCCGAGGTGCCCAGCCGCTGGCGTTACAGGAGTTGGGCGGTTGCGGCTGATGGTGCGGTTGAGTATCTGCACATCGGGCGTGACTGCACCAGCCAGCTCACCTCCATCGATGGCGACGGCGCCAGCCAATGCCTGGATCGCGAACGCTTCAGCTCCGCCAATGGCTTCAGCCTCTCACCGACGGGAGACGCGGCTTACGTGGCGATGATCGTGGCCGACGGCGGAAATATCGGGGTGATGCGTGTGCCTGCCCGGCCGCCGCGGCGCGTGCTCGGATTGGCCAAGTGGTTGCCCTGATTGAAGAAATTGCTTTCGTAAGTTTTTCAGATCTTATCTCGGGAAGATTTCGTACCGAACTCGTAGAACTTTCCTGATGCCTGTCGCCACATTTGGCAAAAACATTGGCCATTGAAGGCAAATGATGGTGAGCGCCATGCGTCAGGTTTCCTGGGTTGATCGCGGACAGTCGGTTTCATTCGAGAAGGCGGACGATGATCCGCGCCCGGTCTGTGTCGGTGTGGCGCGGCTTGGAAGCCTGCAGACGTCCGGCACGGTGTTCACCGTGTGGTTGCAGTTGCGCGGCAGTGCCTGGGTTGAATCCAAGGAAGGCAAGTTCCGCCTGCGCCAGCGTGAATGGATCGCCTTCGAGAAGGAATCCAGGCCACTGGTCCAGGCTGGCCGTGATGGCCTGTGCGTGGGTATCAGCCTCGATGCCGAGGCGCTGCGCATGTTGGGCACCCTGGACTGCAATGTATTCACCGGCCGTGGCCGCATGAACATGGCCGAGACCCGGCTCGCATTGCGCCTGTGGCGCGAAGCGCAGGGCCCGGGCAGCAGCATCCACCAGTTGCGTCCCCTGCTATTGCACCTTGCTTCGTTGCAGCGCGAACTGTCCGGCAGTGTGCAGCGCTGTCCCGGCCGTTCACGTATCCGCAAGCGCCAGGTATTCGGGCGCATGCAGCGTGCGCGCATGTACCTGGAAGGCAACAGTCACCGCGTGGTGCGCATCGGTGAGCTTGCGGAGCTGACCAATTTCTCCAGCTGGTACCTTTCAAAGACCTTCCAGAGTCTTTATGAAGAAAGCCCGCAGTCGCTGTCGGCGCGCCTGCGCCTGGAGCGTGCAGCGATGCTGCTGCGCGATACCGACATGATGATCGGCGAAGTGGCTTCGGCCAGCGGTTTCGACAACTGCTGCAGTTTCGCACGTGCATTCCGTGCACGTTTTGGCACATCGGCGACGCGTTATCGCGAACTGCCGGAAATGCTGGCGCCAGATTCGGCAAAGTCTAAGAGCGGTTCGCGCAAAACCAAAGTGGCGGTACGAACGTAACGTTCAGGGGTGTTTAACACACCGCTAACTTTGTCGTTTTGTTTTAGCTCTGGAGAGATTGATGAAGCTTCGTAATTCTGCAGTGCGGTTGGGCTTGCTCCCGGCCGGCATTGCCATTGCCCTGACGCCTGCTTTCGCCTCGGCGCAGGACGCCGCAGCTGGCGCCACCACCCTGGACCGTCTGGAAGTCACCGGCTCGCGCATCCGCGGCGCTGACATGGAAACCCAGCAGCCGGTCGTCACCCTGACCCGCGAAGCACTGGAAAAGCAGGGCTTCACCTCGGTCGCCGACGTGCTGCAGAACCTGACTTCGGCCGGTTCCCCGGCCATCTCGCGTTCGGAATCGCTGTCGTCCGGCGAGAACGTGGGCGGCTATTACGTCGACATCCGCAACCTTGGCGCGCAGCGCACGCTGGTGCTGATGAACGGCAAGCGCCTGGGCGCCACCACCGCCGGTATGCAGGATCTCAGCCAGATTCCGATGGGCGCGGTTGAGCGCATCGAAATCCTGAAGGACGGCGCTTCGGCCATCTACGGTTCGGACGCAATCGCTGCCGTGGTCAACGTGATCACCCGCAAGCGCTTTGACGGCGGCGAAGCCACTGCCTATGTCGGCCAGTACGGCGAAGGCGACGGCGAGACCACCCAGTACTCGATGACCCTCGGTACCCAGGGCGAGCGTGGTGGCATCACCATGGCGGCCGAGTACTACAAGGCCAAGCCGGTGTGGGCCAAGGACCGCAGCTTCAGCGCCTATGGCAACTCCGGCCCGAACTATCCGGGTGCCGGCGCCAGCGCCATCAATGAAAAGGGTTCGTTCTGCGATCCCTGCGCCACCCCTGGCATCAAGGCCGGTGAGCCGGGCTACGTCTCCAACGATGACGTGCTGTGGTACACCCTGAAGGAAGGCGGCAACCCGAGCAACCGTGCCGACTACCGCCTGCAGACTGCAGCTGATTCGGTCAACGCCAACGAGCAGATGGGCGTGCAGACCGGCATCGAGCGCAAGTCGCTGTATGTCAACAGCAACTACGACCTGACCGACTCGATCACCTTCAATGCGGACGTGATCTACAACGAGCGCAGCACCGATCAGCAGATCGCTGGCTATCCGTACCAGGCTGCCTCGTTCGGCACCCCGCTGTCGGCTGACAGCGCGTTCAACCCGAACGCCACCGACACGACCTTCCGTCGTCGCCTGTGGGAAGTGCCGCGCACCACCGAAAGCAAGCTGAAGACCCTGCGTTTCGCCCCGAGCATCGAAGGCTACTTCGAGTTCGCTGGCAAGACCTTTGACTGGGACGTCGGCGCGCTGTGGAACCGTAACGAATCCACCAAGATCGGTCACGGCGACATGAGCCTGATCGCTGCCGAGCAGGCCCTGGGTGCTTCCTTCATCAACGGTGATGGTGTGGCTCAGTGCGGTACGGCTGCCAACCCGGTTCCGTTGTCCGATTGCCGTCCGTGGAACCCGCTGCTGCCGTACGGCGTGGCTGGCCCGGGCTCGCTGGCTGACGCTGCCACGCAGGCTTTCCTGTTCCCGCAGTTCACCAACACCGGCCTGACCAAGACCACCAGCTTCACCGCCAACATCGCAGGTTCGATCGTGACCCTGCCGGCGGGTGACCTGGGCATCGCGATGGGCGTCGAGCACCGCGAAGAGCAGGGTCGCTATGTGCCGGATGCGTTCGCGCAGTCGGGCCAGAGCACCGGTCTGGGTTCGACCACCACGTCGGGCAAGTACGACCTGGATGAAGTCTACCTGGAGCTGAACATCCCGGTCCTGAGCGACATGCCGTTCGCCAAGGAACTGAGCTTCAACGTTGCCAGCCGTTACTCGGACTACAGCAACTTTGGTGACACCATCAATTCGAAGTTCGGCTTCGTGTGGCGTCCGATGAGCGAGCTGCTGGTTCGCGGTACCTACGCTGAGGGCTTCCGTGCGCCGACGATCGATGATCTGTACGGCGGCATCAACAGCAGCTTCGAGTCGTACACCGACCCGTGCGGCGTTGGCGCCACCAACAGCGTCAATGGCAATGCTGCCTGCAACAACGCGGGCGTTCCGCTGGGCTACACCCAGCTGGACCAGAGCATGAAGCCGTGCACCACCTACCCGTGCGCCACCCCGGACCAGTTCATCTCCGGTGCCAACGCCAACCTGACCCCGGAAACCTCCAAGAGCAAGACCGTTGGTCTGGTGTGGAGCCCGCGTTGGGTGCAGGGTCTGGACATCTCGCTGGATTGGTACCGCTACGAGATCAGCGACATGATCATCAGCGACAGCGTGGACCGCATCCTGCGTGACTGCTACGTGCTGGGCAATGCTGCTCGTTGCGAAGGCATCACCCGTGCTTCCGACGGTCACATCAATGGCATGACCTATGGTCTGGCCAACCTGGGCCAGATGGAAACCGAAGGTTACGACCTGGGCGTCAAGTACCGCCTGCCGGAACTGGCAATCGGTCAGTTCAACATCGATTGGCAGACCAGCTACCTGTCCAGCTACGACGAGCAGGGTCAGAACGGCAAGGGTGAGAACATCACCATCGGCCGCGTCGGCGAAGCCGGTCTGTTCCGCGTGCGTTCCAACCTTGGCGTGAACTGGTCGCTGGGCGACTTCGGCGTTTCCTACACCGCTCGTTACTACTCGGGCATGAAGGAAAGCTGCGTCACCAACCGTCCGTGCACCGAGCCGGATCACATGGCGAACGGCGAAGGCGATGCAATCCGCAAGACCGGTTCCAACACCTTCCACGACATGCAGGTCAGCTGGAAGGCGCCGTGGGATGCAACCGTGGCCATCGGTGCGAACAACCTGTTCAACCACCAGGGTCCGATCATGTTCTCGGCACCGAACTCGAGCTTCCCGTACTACGGTGGCTTCGACATCGGTCGCTTCCTGTACATGAAGTACACCCAGCGCTTCTGATCCATCGAAGCACTGTCAAGCAACAAGAAAGGGGTGGACCGCAAGGTCCACCCCTTTTTTTCCTGGAAGTGCAGGTCAGCGACCGCTGCGGCATGGGCCGCCCGGCTGCCGCGTCCGGTTCGTGGAGCGATACGGTGCATCGACAGCTGCTTGCAGGGCATGGGGGGCGGCGAGAACCAGTCGCATGACCGATCCCCGTCCTGCACAGTGGCTGCCCGCGCTTATACGACAACGGCCGCGATCGCGGCCGTTGTCATTTTCCGATGGAGCAGCTGTTTCAGGCTTCGACGCTGATGCCCATCAGGTTCTCGGCGAGCTCGCGCCACTGCTCAAGCTTGGGCAGTACACCGACGCTGGCCAGGTATTGCTCGTCGACCTCGCGCCCGGCGGCCAGGCTGGTGGCAACATGCACCGCGCCAGACGTCCAGAAGCTGCGCACGTTGGAGCGCGCAGGCTGCAACTGGAATGCCACTGCCTCGATGATCGGCATCGGTAGGCCCCACAGACCGAGCAGGTAGGCACCTGCTTCGGCGTGGCCGGGGCGGTGATCGTCCTCGTCGGCAGCCTCGCGCTCATCGCGCACGCCAGGCAGCAGCAGGCCGATGTCGGCCAGCAACGCAGCAGTGGAGCCCAGCTCGGCGCTGGATGCCGGCAGGATCTTGGCGGCCAACCGTGATGCCGTCAGTGAGCGCGACTGCAGCGCATTGCGCTCCGGTCCGGACATGCCGGGCAGGGCGAATACTTCGCTGGCCAGCACCAGGTCGCGCAGCGTCGACAGGCCCAGCCGGGTCACCGCACCGCGCAGGTCGGAGATGGCGCGGCCATTGTTGAAGAAGGCGGAGTTGCACAACTGCAGCACCTTGGCGGCAATCGCCGGGTCGGCCGCGACAAGCTTGGCGATCTCCGCGGCGTTGCTTTCCTCGTCCTCTTCCAGTGCATGCATCAGGCTCATGTACAGATGCGGGGGCGAGGGCAGCTTCTCGATCCGGCCGATGGCCTGGCGCAGGCGCGGGCTGTCGAGCAGTTCGCGCAGCTCTTCCAGGCTGGTCATGGCCTCGAGCAGGATTTCCGGGGCCAGCGGCAATGGCAGGAAACGGTGGGCGACGCCGATGATGCGTGCCGATGGTGGGCGCTGCTGGTTGTTGCCGTCGATCAGCGCGATGCGGATGGTCTCCGGACGCAGCGTACGGATCTGGCCAAGCAGGGTGGCCGGCGCCAGGTCCGGCAATACCGGGGCGACGATGATGGCGTCGATGGTGGCCGAGGCGACGGCCACGATCGCGGCACTGCCGTCGGGCACCGACTGCACCTCCCATTCGTCGCCCAGATCAGCAATGTACTCAAGCAGCTCGGCGGACAGCTCGGCTTCGCCGCCGACTAACAGGATTCGCAAGACACTTCCCCTAGAAAAAACCCACGATCACGCACACGAAAACAGGCCGGGTGACCGGCCTGTCAATGTATCCAATCGCTGCAAACCGGTCATGCGCCGCACAGGCGAAACGTGACCCCTGTCGCTGCGGACAGCTGCTTTGGGCAGCCGTCCGCGGCCTTGATCAGGCGTCCTGTTCCTGGGTGGCCTGGTAGGTCTTGTGTGCTTCGACCAGGATCTGCTTGGCTTCGGCGGCATTGCCCCAGCCTTCGATCTTGACCCACTTGCCCTTTTCCAGGTCCTTGTAGTGCTCGAAGAAGTGGCCGATGCGCTCCAGCCAATGGCTGGACACCTGGTCGATGTCTTCAACGTGCGCATAGCCACTGAAGATCTTGGCCACCGGAACGGCGAGGATCTTCTCGTCGCTGCCGGCTTCGTCGCTCATCTTCAGTACGCCAACCGGACGGCAGCGCACGACCGAGCCCGGCACCAGCGGCAGCGGCAGCACCACCAGCACATCGGCCGGGTCGCCATCACCGCACAGGGTCTGCGGCACGAAACCGTAGTTGCAGGGGTAGCGCATCGGGGTGGACAGGATGCGGTCGACGAAGATCGCGCCGCTTTCCTTGTCCATTTCGTACTTCACCGGCTCCGAATCCTTCGGGATCTCGACGATGACGTTGATTTCTTCCGGCGGGTTCTTGCCCGGCGAGACAAGTTTCAGGCCCATTGCGCTGACTCCGAATCGTGGTGTTTGGGAAAGCGACCATTCTACGCATCCCACTATTGCGGCGCACCAAACAGCATTCAGCAGGCCGTCCGGCCTTGTGTCTGAATGCGCGCTCGCACCCCATGTATGAGAACGGTTATCATTTGCAGCCTACCCTCATTGTTCTCGTCCCCCGCCTGCGCCGGGGGAGTCCTGATTGCCGTCATGTCCAGCAACGCCGCAACCCTCACCGAAATCCTGATCCGCGAGCGCGCGGCCTTGCTGCGCCTGGTGCGTCAGATACTGGGCAACGACAGCGGTGCCGACGATGTCATCCAGGGCGTGTGGTTCAAGGTGCGTGGTGTCGACAACCAGCAGGTCATCGGCAATCCGCGCGCCTACCTGTACCGGCTGGCCAGCAACCTGGCCACCGACCATGGCCGCGAACGCACCCGACGCCTGCGCCTGCAGGCCGAGAATTACCTGTGGGGGCCAGATGAAGTGCTGTCCACCGAAGAACAGGTGATGGCGCAGGACGAGCTGGCGCGCGTTCTGGAGGCCGCCGAACATCTCCCCGAACCCACCCGCAGCATGTTCCGGCTGAATCGCCTGCAGGGCCTCACCCAGCCGGAAGTAGCGCGGCGCATGGGGGTGTCCGTGACCACCGTGGAAAACCACCTGCGGTTGGCCCTGCAACGGCTTGCATGGGCGCGCAGCGGCGGTTGAACACGCACGTTGTCTTGGGGGCAATGGGCTCCCGTTCGTCCTAGAAATATCACCGTCACATCGACACCGCTTCCAACGCCAGCTCATGAGCCCGCCGCATTCCTTTCCATCGCCGGATGACCCGATTGCCGAACAGGCGCGTGCCTGGTTGCTGCGTTTGGCGTCCGGCAGCATGGATGAGCAGGAAATGCAGCTGTTCGAGCAATGGCTGGTGCCGTCGCGGCACCGGAGTGCATTCGAATACGAGCGGACGCTGTGGCGCAGCCTCGGCGCCAGGCCCGGAACCACGGTAGTGGCGCAGCCGCGCCGGCAGCGTTTGCCGCGGCTGCGTTTTGCGGCGCTGGCTGCGGTGGCGATGCTGGCCTGCATGTTGCTTGCCCCGGAACTGCTGCTGCGGATCCGCGCTGACCATCAGGCCAATGCCGGTGTCGCCCATGTCAGCCTGCCTGATGGTTCCAGGGCGGTACTCGATGCGGGCGCGGCGATTGCCGTGCATTACAGCGACAACCTGCGCCGCATCGAGCTGCTGCAGGGGCGGGCCTGGTTCGAGGTGGCGCCACAACGTGATGCGCCATTCCGTGTGACCGTCGGCGATGGTGTGGTGGAGGATATCTCCACCGCGTTCGTGGTCAGTCGTGGCAACGGACGCGTGGATACCGCGGTCGAGCAGGGACGGGTGCGGGTTGCTGCTCGTCCCGAGCAGGGTTGGATGTACCTGCAGGCTGGGCAGACGGCGGGCTGGACCAGTGCCGGTATCGCGGAGCGTGGTCATGGTCTTGCGATTGAACAGGTCGCAGCCTGGCGGCGCGGCGAACTGCTGATGGAGAACGCTGCCGTGACCGAGGTGCTCGCCGAACTCGGCCGCTACCGTCCCGGCCATGTGTTCGTCCGTGGTGACCTGTCGGCACTGCCACGCGTCAACGCGGCGCTGCGGCTGGATCAACCCGAGCAGGCGCTGGACGCGCTTGCTGCGGGCAGTGGCCTGTCGGTGACCCGTCTGCCGTTGGGCATCGCCGTCGTGCAGCCCCTCGCGGCCGTACCAGCAGTGCAGCACTGACAGATCGCGCGGATTGGTCTTGGGGGTTTGCCCCGCGCATTCGTCTTAACCCCGACCGTACCTCAGCCGCCGCCACGTACGTCGAACTTCCGCCGCGCGATCGCGGCTTCGACAACAGGATTTTTTTCAATGCCCAGTTCTTTCCGCGCCGGCCCACGCCTGCGCCTGTCCCGCCTGCACGTCGCGATGTTGGCTGCCGGCCTTGCCGTGCTGTCGCCGGTCGTTCCCGCAATGGCGCAGGCCACGGCGACGGCCGCGGTCACGCAGTTCGACATTCCCGCGCAGCCATTGGCTGCAGCATTGGGCCAGTACATGCGTCAGTCCGGCGTGCAGGTGGCCTACGCCGCTGCGCTCGCCGATGGCGTGAACTCGGCACCGGTCAGTGGCCAGCTGGCACCAGCGCAGGCGCTGCAGCAACTGCTGCGCGGTACCGGCATCGTTGCTCGTGGTGCAGGCACCGCATCGGTCACTCTTGAGCGGCTGCCTGTTGGCGCCACCGAGCAGGACCTGGTCGTCACCGGCACCCTGAGCGTGGCCGGCGGCCAGCGTGGCAGTGAGGGCAGCGGCAGCGACGCTGCACGCGTGCTCGACACCTATCGCACCACTGGCTCGAAGGCGTACATCCCGCAGCAGACCATCGAGCGTTTCCGGGGCACCTCCACTGCCGACATCATCAAGGGCGTGGCTGGCGTCACCGCCGGTGATCCGCGCGTGGGCAACGCACTTGACGTGAACATCCGTGGCATCCAGGGCCAGAGCCGCATCCCGGTGATCATCGATGGTGGCCAATCCACCCTGGATACCTACCGTGGTTATGCGGGGCAGTCGCAGCGTACCTACCTGGATCCGGACCTGATCTCCAACATCACCATCACCAAGGGTCCGAGCCTGCAGGCAAACGCTTCCGGTGGCATCGGTGGCGTGGTTGAAATGGAGACGCTGAAGGCCGACGACGTGCTGCGCGAAGGCCGTGACAGCGGCATCCGCGTGCGTACCGGCCTGGCCAACAACAGCGCCAACAACGTGCCTGATTACAGTGCCGCACCGCGCACCGACCGCAATGCCACCGGCAGCCAGTTCGCCAACGTCGCGGTTGCGCAGCGCTGGGATTGCTTCGACCTTGTGGCGGCCTACGCATGGCGCGACACCGGCAACTACTTCGGCGGCAAGCACGGCTACGATGACTTCCCGCAGACCCGGCGCACGCTGGCACCGCTGAACCCGCCACGCACGGAAGTATTCAACACGTCCTCGCGTTCGGAATCGGCGCTGTTGAAAGGCACCTGGCGCATCGATGAGGCGCAGACGCTCGAGCTGGGCTACCGCCGCTATGAAGGTACCGCCGGCGAGATCATGGCATCGCAGATCATCCGCGTGGACCGTGACCGGGTGCCGCAGTGGGACCCTGGCCACATCGACATGGACAGCTACAGCCTGCGTTACCGCTTCAACCCGGACAGCGCCTTGGTCGACCTGCGCGCGAACGCCTGGTACACCGATGCCGACAGCATGATGTACAACAGCCTGACCGGTATTACCCCGTGGTATTACGACCGTCGCACCGAGTGGTATGACGCGCCGACCTTCAGCGGCAACCCCGGTTACAAGGATGCCTACGCCAATCCGCTGAAGCAGAAGCGCTTCGGCATGGACGTGAGCAACACCTCGCTGCTGGAAACCAGTGCTGGCCTGCTGACCTTCGACTACGGCCTGTCATTGAGTGACGAGGACATCCGCCCGAACTCGCCGATCATGCATGACGATCTGGTCAACAACCGCTTCCTGCGCAACGCCGAGCGCAAGGAATACAGTGCGGTGGCATCGATCAAGTGGGAACCCAACGAACATTGGGAGCTGATGGCCGGTGGCCGCTGGAACCGGGTCAACGTGCAGGATCGCAATCGCCTTGCCACCGTCGACCGTGAAGAAGTGGCAGGCCAGTTCCGCTACACCCAACTGCTCAATGGTGATCCGACGCTGCCGTCATGGCGTGCCGAGCGCATCGCGATGCTGAACTGGTATCCCGATGCCGATGGTAACTTCACCGAAGCTTCGCTGCTGGCTTCACCGTATGAGCGTGGCACGGTCGCCGATATCGGTGGCTGGAATTTCTACGATGCCGATGATGCCGAAGACCTGATCGTGCCGGTGAGCTGGACCTGGTCCAAGCCGATCAAGCGCCGTGACAGCGCCTTCTCGCCGACTGCCAGCGTCACCTACCGTTTCGATGACGAAGACAGCATGGTGTACCTGAAGTACGCCGAAGGCACCAAGCTGCCGAGCCTGTTCGAAACCACCCTTGGCCTGTTCACCGCAGCCAAGCCGGTCGGCGAACTGAAGCCAGAGCGCTCCGGCAGCTGGGAGATCGGCGCCAGCACCATCAAGCGTGACCTGTTCGCCAATGGCGACCAGCTCGCATTGAAGTTGGCCTACTTCGATACGCGCGTGGACGACCTGATCACCCGCGACTACCGCACGCTGTCGGCTGGCCTGATCCGCAATGTCGATCGCTTCAAGGTGTCGGGCATGGAATTCCAGTCCAACTACGACGCTGGCAAGGTGTTCGCCGATCTGTCCGCGCACTACTACTTCAAGGCCAAGACCTGTGCGCCGGATATCGCCGCGGAGCGTCGCGCCTACGGACAGGCACGCAATATCGAAGAACTGAAGAACACGCCGGACTGCGTGGACGGCGGCTTCGAGGGTTCCTACAGCAACACCCAGAATCCGCCGCGCTATACGGTCAATGTCACGCTGGGCTCGCGCCTGTTCGATGAGCGCCTGACGTTCGGTACCCGCGTGGTCCACAACGCTGGCCCGATCAGCAAGCTGGACAAGGAATGGAACGTCGGTCTGTCGGCCATCCAGCAGTTGTACCGTCCGGCAACCATCGTTGACCTGTTCGCCAGCTGGTCGTTCAACGACCAATGGAACCTGGACGTCAACCTGGACAACGCCACCGACCGCTACTACCTGGATCCGCTCGCACTGGGCATCCTGCCGGCACCGGGCCGTACCGCGCGGATGGCGCTGACCTTCCGTTACTGATGGATGGGGTGTGATCGATGCAGCAGGTGATCCCGGCGCGGCAGCGCCGGGATTGCCGGTTGCAGCACACCATGCAGGCCACTTGGGGGAAGGCCCCCGGCAGACGTCTCAATCAGGACGACCGGCCAATCCATCAAAAGATGCAGCCGGTTTCCCCCTCCGCTTCGTTGTTGCAGACCATGACCACGACCGAAACCATTGCAGCACCCACCCGTAGCCAGCGCTTGAAGGCAGCTACCAGCACCACCCATGACTCGCTCGACAAGCGGATCATGTCCGAGGACATCTTCGCCAGCCGCGAGCGCTTCGCCAAGTTCGTGCGGGTGCAATACCGCTTCCACCGCGACATCCAGGCGTTGTATGCAACGCCGGTGCTGCAGGCTTTGCTGCCGGACCTGGAGCAGCGCCAGCGGCTGGATCAGATCGTCGCCGACCTGGGCGACCTGCAGCAGGACATTCCAGCAGGGAGCGGGATTGCCGTTGCAGCCGATATCGATCTGCCGCAGGCGCTGGGTTGGTTGTACGTCGCTGAAGGTTCCAACCTGGGTGGCACCATTCTGTTCAAGTTCGCGGGCAAGCTGGGGTTGGGCGCAGGCTTCGGTGCCAGCCACCTGGCCGCGCATCCGGACGGCGCGGCGCGCCATTGGCGTGAATTCACCGCTGCATTGGATGCCATCGACATGACCGATACGCAGGAAGCAGCGGCGGTCGAGGGCGCGAACGCGGCATTCCGCACCGTGCGTGGCTATGTCGAGCAGGAATTCGTCTGATGCCGGTCCACGCGTGCATTGACGCAACGGTGTCCGCGGCGTGATTCGCTGGCTGTGGTTCTGCCTGGGCTGGGTGATGGTGGCACTGGGTGTCATTGGTGCATTGCTGCCGGTGATGCCGACCACGATCTTCCTGATCCTGGCGGTGTGGTGCTTCTCGAAGTCGTCACCGCGGTTCGAGGCCTGGCTGCTGCAGCATCCCCGCTATGGCCATGTTCTGCGGTTGTGGCGCGAGCAGGGCGCGGTCAGCCGCAAGGGCAAGTGCTTTGCCGCCGGTGGTATGGCGCTGGGCTACGTGCTGTTCTTCGTCGGCGCACACCCCGGCTGGAAGCTGGCCGTCGGCGTTGGCTTGTTCTTCCTCGCCAGTGCCGCGTACGTATTGTCGCGGCCGAGTCCGCGGGCCGCGCCTGCCGCCGACACGGGGCAGTCGTGATGTGCGGGGACATCATCAGGCTGCCCGCGGCGCGGATTCACGTACCGCACGCAGGTACGCTTTATCGTGTTGACCCTGCGCCGGGCTGCACTGCTCCAGGCAATGTTCAACGCACCAGCCAGATCGCCAGTGCGACTTCCTACAACGACGATCCGGAAATACAACATGCACGCTGATATCTCCACGCATGCCGCCACGCAGGCACTGACCCCTTGGGCGATGTACCAATCCGCCGACTGGGTGGTGCAGGCGGTGATGATCTGCCTAGCCCTGGCCTCATTGGCGACCTGGACGGTGCTGATCGCCAAGACACTGGAGCTTGGGCGCATCGGCCGTGACCTGCAGGCGGCGCGGCAGCTGCTGGATACCAGCGGCAGCCTGGACAGTACCGCCACGCATGCGGAGCTGCAGCAGGGGCTGGCGCGCGGCATGCTCGATGCTGCCCGCACCGAGCTGGCACTGTCACGCGATGCACAGGGCCATGACGGCATCAAGGAGCGCCTCGGTTCGCGGCTGGAACGCATCGAGCAGGGCAACAGCCGACAGCTGCGCAGTGGTGTCGGTTTGCTGGCAAGCATTGGTGCGGTGGCGCCATTCGTGGGCTTGTTCGGCACCGTGTGGGGCATCATGAACAGCTTCGTCGGCATCGCCGCATCCAACACCACCAACCTGGCGGTGGTTGCGCCGGGTATCGCCGAAGCATTGCTCGCCACGGCGATGGGGCTGGTAGCTGCAATACCCGCAGTGGTCATCTACAACCATTTCAGCCGTCGCCTGCAGGTGCTGCGAGCGTTGGGCGGCGACATTTCCGCGAGCGTGCAGCAGATCGTGTCGCGTGATCTGGATTGCGGTCGCGCGCTGCCGCGCGACGCGCGCTGAGGTCGCGGCATGGCAATCCGTACCTCGCGTGAGTCCGACGACGAGACCCTGGACGAAGCGCATGAGATCAATGTCACGCCCTTCATCGACGTGATGCTGGTGCTGTTGATCATCTTCATGGTGGCTGCGCCACTGGCGACGGTGGATGTGCCGGTCGAGCTGCCGGCCAGCAGCGCCAAGCCGCAACCACGCGATGCTGATCCACTGTTCCTGACGGTGCAGGCTGACCTCTCCCTGCGCCTGGGTGAGCAGGTGGTGGATGCCGCCACCTTGGCGGCGGCACTGGACCAGCGCACGCAGGGGGACCACGCGCAACGCATCTTCCTGCGTGCCGATCGTTCGGTGAGCTATGGCGACCTGATGGAAACCATGAACGCACTGCGGCGTGCCGGCTACCTGAAGGTGGCGCTGGTCGGGGTTGAGCAGGCACCGTGATGCGCGCACCTGCATCGTCGCGCCTGCGTTGGGGTGGCAGCCTGTTGATCGCGGTACTGCTGCATGCCGTGGTGGTCGGCGCTGCGTTGTGGTGGAGCCTGCGCGCGCCGCCCGTGCTGCTCGACCAGCAGCCGCTGGAGGCGGTGATGGTGGACATGGCCGAGGAGCCCGAAGCCCCGCCGGCGCCACCCACCGAGATTCCACCGGGCCCTCCGCAACAACAACAGCAACGCAGCGAGCCGACCCCGGCGCCACCGGTGGAGCGCGAGCCGCCACCGCAGGAGCCGGAGGTGGTGGACGCGTATGTGCCGCCGCCTTCGCGCGAGGTGCAGCAAAGTGCCGATACCGCCAGCGTCGAGCAGACGCTGGCACCGCCGGACGTGGCCGCCAGGCCCAGTGAACGCTATGCCGCCACGCAGACCACGTCGGGCCAGCAGGCACAGGCCACTGCAAGCTGGCAGGGGCAGTTGCTGGGACATCTGGAGAAGTACCGCCGCTACCCGCGATTGGCAGAGCGCACGCGCCAGCAAGGGGTGGCTTATGTGCGTTTCAGCGTCGATCGCCAGGGCAACGTGAGCAATCCGCGTATCGGTCGTGGCAGTGGCCATGATCTGCTGGACCAGGCAACGCTGGAGACCGTGGCACGGGCAACGCCGGTGCCGGCGCCGCCGCCGGAAGTAGCTGGCAATCCGGTGGAAGTCATGGTGCCGGTGGAATTCTTCATCAACCGCAGATGAGCACGAGCGTCATCTGAAGGTTCGCAGTGGTGGCTTGCTCGCGCCCTGAGCGGCGCAGGCTGGCTATATTCCTGGCCGATGCACGCTGTTCCTTTCTTTGCGCCGGCGGCAGAGTGGCAGCCCACTTCCATTCCAGCGGCCACCCCATCAGCACGGCGGTGTTGATGGGGTGGCTTTCCGTCTACAACACTTCCAACCCTTGTCCGTGAGCGCTCGGAAAGGCGACGGTGCCAGGCGCAGTCGGCTTCGATTACAGCAAGGGCACCAGCAACAATGCCACGATATTGATGATCTTTATGAGGGGATTGATCGCCGGGCCCGCGGTGTCCTTGTACGGATCGCCCACCGTATCGCCCGTCACCGCGGCCTTGTGCGCTTCACTGCCCTTGCCGCCGAAATGGCCGTCCTCGATGTACTTCTTGGCGTTGTCCCAGGCTCCACCGCCGGTGGTCATCGAGATCGCCACGAACAGGCCAGTGACGATGGTGCCGATCAACAGGCCGCCCAGCGCCTTCGGCCCGAGCAGCAGGCCGACCACCACCGGTACTGCGACCGGCAGTAATGACGGCACGATCATTTCCTTGATCGCCGAGCGGGTCAGCATGTCCACCGCCTTGTGGTACTGCGGTTTGGCCGTGCCCTGCATGATGCCGGGGATCTCGCGGAACTGGCGGCGCACTTCTTCTACCACCGCGCCTGCCGCGCGGCCCACCGCTTCCATCGCCATCGCACCAAACAGATAGGGAATCAGACCGCCGATCAACAGGCCGATGATCACCGTGTGGTCGGATAGGTCGAAGGCGAATACTTCGCCCGGATGTGCCATCTGCAGGTTGTGGGTGTAGTCGGCGAACAGCACCAGTGCCGCCAATGCCGCCGAGCCGATCGCATAACCCTTGGTCACCGCCTTGGTGGTATTGCCAACCGCATCCAGCGGGTCGGTGATGTTGCGGATCTCTGGTGGCAGATCAGCCATCTCGGCGATACCACCGGCGTTGTCGGTGATCGGGCCATAGGCATCAAGCGCGACGATCATGCCGGCCATCGACAGCATCGCGGTTGCGGCGATGGCAATGCCGTACAGGCCGCCGAAGTGGAACGCCGACCAGATCGCCACGCAGACCGCGATCACCGGCAGTGCGGTGGATTTCATCGATACACCGAGGCCGGCGATGATGTTGGTGCCGTGGCCGGTGGTCGAAGCCTGCGCCACGTGCTGCACCGGCTTGTACTGGGTGCCGGTGTAGTACTCGGTGATCCAGACGATCAGGCCGGTCAGCACCAGTCCGATCAAGGCGCAGATGTACAGGTTGGTGGCGCCGTGGCTGGAATCGGCCATCAGCTGTGTGGTCACCGGCCAGAAGGCGATGGCGGCCAGCACGCCGGAGACGATCACGCCCTTGTACAGCGCGCCCATGATCGAGCCGCCGGCTTTCACCTTGACGAAGAACGCGCCGATGATCGAGGCGATGATCGACACGCCACCCAGCACCAGCGGGTACAGCACCGCGTTGCGGCCGACTTCGGCCATCATCATGCCGCCCAGCAACATGGTGGCGATCACCGTCACCGCATAGGTTTCGAACAGGTCAGCGGCCATGCCGGCACAGTCGCCGACGTTGTCACCGACGTTGTCGGCGATCACCGCAGGATTTCGCGGGTCATCTTCGGGAATGCCGGCCTCGACCTTGCCGACCAGGTCGGCGCCGACGTCCGCACCTTTGGTGAAGATGCCACCGCCCAGTCGCGCGAAGATCGAGATGAGGGAGCTGCCGAACGCCAAACCGACAAGCGCGTGCAGGTTGTCGGCCTGGCTCAGGCCCATGCGCTGCAGAATCAGGTAGTAACCCGCCACGCCGAGCAGGCCCAGGCCCACCACCAGCATGCCGGTGATCGCCCCGCCACGGAACGCGACATCCATGGCCGCGCTCATGCCGTTGCGCGCCGCCTCGGCGGTGCGCACGTTGGCGCGCACCGACACGTTCATGCCGATATAGCCGGCTGCGCCGGACAGCACTGCGCCGACCGCAAAACCGATCGCCGTGTACCAGCTGAGGAAGAATCCGACCAGTACGAACAACACCACGCCGACGATGGCGATGGTCAGGTATTGGCGGTTGAGATAGGCCCGCGCGCCTTCCTGGATGGCGGAGGCGATTTCCTGCATCCGGGCATTGCCGGCAGGTTGTCGTAGGACCCATTGGGCCGAGATGATGCCGTAGACGATGGCGACAGCGGCGCAGACAAGCGAAAGCACAAGACCGTACTGTTCGAGCATGACCCCTCCAGCGTTGGTGGATGCCATCCA
>Ga0308157_10002567_pt1 | contig 29218 bp, 31 predicted proteins | sample PhyBR1_FD_201035 | JGI IMG/M metagenome (GOLD analysis project Ga0308157, IMG submission 201035) | Phyllosphere microbial communities from UC Gill Tract Community Farm, Albany, California, United States - DLSLB.R1 | ecosystem: Host-associated > Plants > Phyllosphere > Unclassified | place: USA...
ATTTCCTCCCGCCTTTATAATTGGCATACCGTCTGGCACGGGTGAAACCCATCTGAAGGTATTTCCTTGCCATATCCGCCCCTACAAAATCACCGTCCCTAAGGTATTGATGAAAAAGTGCCACTATTTTGTCACTGCTTTCTTTTGCTACTGATGCATTTTTAAACCTCCAGTGCTGCCCAATCTCGCTTTTGTAGGGCTCGCATATCAGCACACCCTGCTCCCCCTTACCCACCTTATACAGTTCAGGGTGCTCCCGATAATCAATATCCGGTTTCCATGGATAAGTATCCATGTTAAAGTTTAAATAGCTGGGTTTATCCATAATTGGAGGATTGTACGCTAAAGTTATGATAAAGCGTACTTGCTTCTGCCATTATTAAGCTAACTTTAAGTATGTTAAAGTAATTAATATGGCTTTAGAAAAATACAGACAGAAACGCGATGCTTCCAAAACGCCGGAGCCTTTTGGAGGGAAAAGCAATGAAGATAAATTACGCTTTGTAGTGCAAAAGCATGCAGCATCGCACCTTCATTATGATTTCCGCCTTGAGATGGAAGGGGTGCTTAAAAGCTGGGCAGTGCCAAAAGGGCCGTCTACAGACCCCGAAGTAAAGCGCCTGGCCATGATGGTGGAAGACCATCCCTACGATTACCGCGATTTTGAAGGCATTATACCCCAGGGGGAATATGGCGGCGGTACCGTGATCGTTTGGGATGAAGGCTTTTATGAGCCTTATGAATCCGATGCCAAAACAAAAAAGGAGCAGGACAAAGAATTGCGCGCCGGCCTGCACAGCGGCAAGATCAAGTTTATACTTAGGGGCAAAAAGCTTAAGGGTGCCTTTGCGCTGGTCAAGGCGCACGGGCGCGGTGAAAATGGCTGGCTGCTGATGAAACTGGAAGATAAATACGCCTCCGGGGCAGACATAACAAAAAAGGATAAGTCTATCCTCTCCGGAAAAACATTGGAACAGGTGGCTAAAACCAGTACCAACATTTACGGGCAGAAGCCTATGGAGTCCGAACAGGAAGCACTCGATAAAAAAGTTGACACGACACAAGAAAAGCCTAAGGCACTGCGGGCAGACACACTCCTTAAAAAAGCAAAAAAAAGCAGGATGCTGACCGAAGTGAAGCCCATGCTGGCCACCTTGGTCAATGAGCCTTTCGATAGCCCTGGCTGGACCTACGAAGTGAAATGGGACGGCTATCGCGCCCTTGCCTACGTGAACAAAGGGAAAGCTGAGCTTTTATCGAGGAACTTAAAATCCTTCACTGAAAAATATTATCCCATCGCTGCCGTCATGGACTCCTGGGGCATCAATGCTGTACTGGACGGTGAGATACTGGTGATCGGCAAGGACGGTAGGGCGAACTTCAGTGCCCTACAGAATTGGCGCAGCGAAGCAGACGGCGACCTGGTCTACTACGCCTTTGACCTTCTCTGGTATGAAGGGAAAGATACAACAGGGCTGCCGTTATCCGAAAGGCAGGCAATATTAAAAGAGATACTGCCCACCAACGATGATCACCATGTCCGCCTCAGCCAGGTATTCGACACCAACGGGCTGGATTTTTTTGAGGCGGCACGGAAAATGGGGCTCGAGGGTATAATGGCAAAAAAAGCCGACAGTACCTATGCTATTGACGCACGTTCCAAAGAATGGCTCAAGATCAAGGTCAACCAGCGCCAGGAAGTGGTGATCGGCGGCTTTACCCGGAACGAAGGTACGGCGAAGCAGTTCAGTTCGCTGCTGCTGGGCGTGTACGAGAACGGTAAGTTTGAGTATGTCGGCAAGGTGGGTACCGGTTTTTCCGATAAAAAGCAAAAGGAAATGATGGCGCTTTTCAAGCCGCTCATTACCGACAAAATACCTTTTGATACCAAGCCTGATGTCAACAAGCCCTCACGTTTCCGCCCAAATCCTCCAAAGGCCACGGCCACCTGGCTAAAACCGGAACTGGTGTGCGAGGTCAGCTTTATCGAGGTGACCGGCGACGGGGTTTTCCGCCACCCTTCCTTTGAGGGTATGCGTTCGGATAAGAAAGCGAAAGAAGTAGTGAGGGAAACGGCTACGGAAACCAAAGCCATTACAGCTCCGGTAGCAAAAGAAAAGCTTGTAGCTGCACCGAACCCTGATACAGCTAAAACATTGCTTAATCCCAAAGAAGAGACACAGGTTAAAAAAGTCAATGGGCATAACCTTAAGTTTACCAACCTAGGCAAGGTCTACTGGCCTGAAGAAGGGTTCACCAAGCGCGATATGTTCAACTACTACTACCAGGTAGCCGACTATATCCTCCCCCACCTCAAAGACCGCCCGCTTTCCCTCAACAGGTTCCCCAGCGGCATACACGGCAAAAGCTTTTACCAGAAAGATGTGAAGGGCAAAGCCCCTGATTGGGCTACTACGTATCCTTACACCACAAGCGATGGTGAGGGCAAGGAATTTTTGGTGGGCGATGATGAAGCAACATTGCTGTGGATGGCATCCCTGGGCTGCATTGAAATGAACCCGTGGTTCAGCAGGATTTCTTCTCCGGACAATCCCGATTATTGCGTGATTGACCTAGACCCTGCTGAAAAGACGACTTTCGAACAGGTAATACAGGCAGCACGCGAAGTGAAAGAAGTGCTGGATGCCATAAACGTTCCGAGTAATGTAAAAACTTCCGGCTCCACAGGTATCCATATTTACATTCCCCTCGGCGCAAAATACACCTATGACCAGTCACAGATGTTTGCCAGGCTCCTTGTTTCCGTAGTACACGACAGGTTGCCGGATTTTACATCGCTGGAGCGGAAAATAAAAGACCGTGGCGGGAAAATGTACCTGGACTTTTTGCAGAACCGTCCCGGGGCGACCATCGCCTGTGCGTATTCGCTGCGCCCAAAACCGGGGGCTACCGTTTCCATGCCCCTGCATTGGGATGAAGTCAAGAAAGGGTTGAAGATGAAGGATTTTACCATCGAAAATGCTTTGGCTCGCATCAAAAGCGAAGGCGACCTGTTTAGGCCTACACTGGAAAAAGGTATTGATATGGAAAAGGCGTTGGAAAAAGCGCAAAGTATATTCTAATGCTATTATAGTATGGACTTTGAGAGATTTATAGAGGCACAGCAAAACAGCTACGCTCAGGCACTGGCTGAAATTCAAAGTGGCAGGAAGCAATCCCATTGGATGTGGTTTATTTTTCCGCAGCTAAAAGGCCTGGGCGCCAGCGAAACTGCCGCCTATTATGGTATAAATGACAGGTATGAGGCAGCTGCCTACCTGCAACATCCTATATTGGGTCCGCGCCTTGTTGAGATCAGCAAAGCATTATTGGCTGTGCAGGGCCTCAGTGCATCACAAATCTTTGGGCATCCGGATGATTTAAAACTCCGTTCCTCCATGACTTTATTCAGCCTTACCGGTAACGCCAATCCGGTATTCAATCAGGTACTTGAAAAGTATTTTACCGGCGCAAAGGATCCGAAAACGCTGGAATTGCTTAAATAGAAAAAGGATTGCATTGCAATCCTTTACTTTTTACTTTTTAAATAGGCTTCGACCTTTTCAGGGTCGTTGGTACCTGATGCTTTTGCTGCATCAATCAGCTCTTCGCCGCTCACGCCGAACTTCTCCGACCAGTATTGTACTTCATAATCTTCTGAGGTACTGATGCGGTCACGGTCCGGGCTTCCTGTCTTTGATTTGTTATCGCTCATGGGTCTTAATTTAGAGTTATTTAAATTTAATTAAAAAGAAGTTGAAAGCCTATGAGTTTAACACGACGTATAGATTTAAAAGATGTATTTATCAACCTTTATCTATACATTTTGTCGTTGTCAGAAGTGCAAACAATTTATCAGGATTTTCTGCACCGCATTGCGCTACCCTTGGAACGTAAGGATTCTATTTTCTTGCACAGTGTTATCCTATGGGATCGTAGGTTTAAATGCATGATTCGCGTCCCAAAGATTTCATTTGACACAATTACACTTTGTAAACATTAATAAGGTAAGAGCGTTTTAGAAACAAAAACTCTCAGCAGTGCTGAGAGTTTTTTATAAAATTCATTTGAATAATAGGGGCTTCTGTAAAGTCCTGTGGCAGCCTCATCTTTATCGGTCCTGAATTGATGGCCTGTGCAAATCATGACTTTATCGAAAAGGTAGCTTTCGGAGCCATGCACGGTTACCACTACATGCCCAACAAGGTAATTAATGCCTGTTACGGTGGTTTCAAGACGCACATCTGTATCCAACCCCAACTTCCTTCCTTCACGAAGGAGGATGTGAAATTGGCCCTCACGATAATCCCCGAACCTAGTTGATCACCCAGGCCCCAAACCTGATTGTGCCTTGCATGGCTTTAATGGTGCTTCAGTCGTCCCTTAAATCTGCAGCGTGCCCGCACTAATCATCTCTCTGCGAGCATAGGGTTACTCAAAGCAGAAATGTTGGCATATTTTATGAAATGACCGCCTGCTTTTATCTTTTATTTGGGACTTTTACATCCCGTTTCCATGTAATTTAGGTGGTTTAAACACACCTATGGAAACAGTTTTATCTTCCTCGACAAAGCAGCGAATGGCCGCAAAATTATACGACCACCAAAGCAGTGACCTTTCGATTGTACTGGAACGTGTGGAACGATACCGCCAAAATTACAACCTGCTCTACCAGCTCCCCACCGGTGGCGGAAAGACTATGATATTCTCTGAACTGGCGAGGCGCTACATCGAACAGTTCGGAAAAAAGGTAGTGGTGCTCACACACCGCAAGGAACTCTCCAGGCAAACCTCAGCGACGTTGAAAAAAGCCGGGGTAAGCAATATGCTGGTAAATACTATTGTAAAGAAAATAAGCAGGAAAAACAGCTACCAGTGCTACGTAGCCATGGTAGAGACACTCAAGAACAGGATTAGGAGCGGGCACTTCTCCACACTTGGAATCGGGCTGGTCATTATTGACGAGGCCCACAACAATTCGTTCCGCAAGCTCCTTGGCTTTTTTGAGGATGCCTTTGTGGTTGGGGTTACAGCGACACCGCTGAGTTCTGATATAACCCAGCCCATGAATGAATATTATAACGAGCTCATTATCGGGAAGGATATAGGTTCGCTTATCCGGGAGGGATTCTTGGCTAAACCGACAGCCTGGCGTTACGATGTGGAACTTAACACGCTAAAAACCGGGATACATGGCGACTATACCGTAGCTACTTCAGATGAGCTCTATTCCTCTCCTGCCATGCTCGACCTGTTACTGCGGGCGTATGAGACGCATTCGAAAAACAAGAAGACACTGATTTTCAACACCGGTATCTTCACTTCAAAAAGAGTGCGCGAAAAGTTCAGGGAAGCAGGATATGTGGTGCGGCATCTGGACAATAAAACACCTGCCGAGGAGCGGAAAGAAATACTGGCATGGTTTAGGCGGACACGCGGCGCCATTCTTACCTCGGTTTCAATCCTTACGACAGGCTTTGACGAGCCCACGGTACAGTCGGTCATATTGAACCGTGCCACAACTTCACTGACGCTCTATCACCAGATGATAGGCCGTGGCTCCCGTAGGCTTCCTTCCAAAAAAACATTCACCATAATTGACCTTGGCAACAACACCGACCGTTTTGGCCCATGGGAGGAGCCGTTGGACTGGCAGTACATTTTTGACAAGCCTGAAGAATACTACAGGATGATGTGCAGCCGCGGCGTATCGGAATCGCACAGCATGCCCTCCGACCTGCGGTCAAAATTCCCCAACAGCCTGGAGATTGCTTTTGACGTTGACGAAGAATACAGAAAGGCGCTCGCGAATGAGGAAAAGCCCAAAAGTGTCATCAATGAATCAATACGGCAGCACGCCTTTATGTGCATGGAGAACAGCCAGACGATCTCAGAAGCGCTGGCACTCGCCAAAGAGCTTGACAAGGAGATTGACTGGCGCATAAAGCAGTATGCGAAATGCCACGGGAATACAACAAAGAATTACAGGGAATGGCTAGGTGAGGATTACCGCCAACGGCTGCAGACCCTTATCAAAAAAGTGATGCCCAAGAGGGCATTGGCAGCTTAAACTTTTATTTTAATTACAGCTTCATACCATGGATGAAATAACACAGGCGCTCTTTGCCGCCTCGCGACAGGGCAATGTCCCGGTGCTTAAAGAGATCTTCAACTTGCATAGCAACCTCAACGTGCAGAACGAACAGGGGCACACACCGCTTATCATTGCGGCCTATAATGGGCAGGGTGACGCTGTAGCGGCCCTGCTGGACGCGGGAGCCGACATTGACGCGGCCGACCCCGGAGGCAATACTGCCCTTATGGGAGCTGCTTTCAAAGGATATCCCGAAATTGTGGAACTGTTAGCCGACAGGGGCGCCAATCTGAATGCGCAGCACGGCAATGGCGGTACCGCCCTGATGTTTGCCGCAATGTTCGGGCGGAATGATGTCCTTCGGCTGCTTTTGGAATACGGCGCTGATGCGGATCTAAAGGATGCCAAGGGATGGACCGCGGGAGACCTTGCGTTGCAGCAGAATAATATTGCAGGCGCTGAACTGCTTCAGGCTGCAATGCAGCGCTGACAGGTGTTGCGGATTAATTATAAAATAAACAAAACCATTAAGATATGAGGACAGTAGATATTGTATTAAGGATACAGGGGAATGAGGACCAGTTAGGGCTTACTATCGGCGATAACAGGAATTATGAAAGCTTCTACCGCCTGCTTGGGCAGGCAATAGCACACAGATCGGCAACGATAGTCCATAAAGGGGATTATTTTCGTTATGACCACCATCTCCTGCCTAAAGATTTAGAGCCTTACAGTACCTACGTCCTGTTCCGTAACATGGCCCTGGATGATCCTGACAATGATGATGCAGTCTGGGGTGTACTGGCTGAAGCAAGCCGAAGCCTTGATTTTCCAGAGGTACGCGAGAAGGAGAACCGCCATCAGCTTATTGAATTGTCCTCCATGGCAGATGAGCTCAACAGCACCGCTGCTACAACACTGCCTGAATTTGAAGATATTCTGATCCGCATCCCGGGCAGCCGCGAGGAGTTGGAATTTGATCCTGCCGGGGCCGAAGCTAATAAATTCCTGTATGACAGGATGGCTAAACTGATCTATGACCGTGATGCCGAAGTGATGTATAAAGGGCCAATACTTATCTTTGAGGAAAACAGGGACCTGTTCTTCCATTCCGACGCGTTTTCGACGTATGTGCTTTTCCGTTCCCAACGGGATAGCGATTATGACGACAGCGACCAGCTGTGGGCCAACCTTGCCGGCGACCTTAAAACACTTTCAAGGGTTACGCTTTACCGCACAGCTGATAATTACCAGGTGTTGCTCCTGACGCATGAAGATGACAACAGATTTTAAAAGATAAGCCATGGCAAAGGATTCCTTAGGACTTACCAAAGATTTTACCGGATTTGTAACTGTAAAAGGTGCCCGTGAGCACAACCTTAAAAATATCGATGTGAGCATTCCAAGGGATGCCCTTGTCGTATTTACGGGCATTTCCGGATCGGGAAAATCATCGTTGGCCTTTGGGACTTTGTATGCCGAGGCCCAACGCAGGTACCTGGATTCCGTTTCCCCCTATGCGCGCAGGCTGTTCAACCAGATGGCCATACCTGAGGTGGACAGTATAGAAGGCCTCCCTCCTGCTGTTGCCCTGCAGCAGCAAAGGGGTTCTGTCAGCACCCGTTCCTCGGTGGGGAGTGTGACCACCTTATCGAATCTGCTGCGGATGCTGTACTCCCGTGCGGGAAAGTATCCTGCGGGGCAGCCTATCATCTATGCCGAGGCTTTTTCGCCCAATACACCCGAAGGGGCCTGCCCGCAATGCCACGGCCTTGGAAAAGTCTATGAAGTCACGGAAAAATCGATGGTGCCGGATGACGCGCTTACGATACGGGAACGTGCCGTAGCGGCATGGCCCTTGGCGTGGCAGGGACAGAACCAGCGCGATATCCTTACCACCCTGGGACACGATGTGGATGTCCCATGGAAAGACCTTCCCAAGGCAACACGCGACTGGATACTCTTTACCGACGAGCAGCCGGTCGTGCCGGTGTATCCAGGCCTGAGCCGCGAACAGGTAAAGGAGGCGATGAAAAAAAAGATGCCGCCGGATTACATGGGCACCTTCACCGGGGTGAAGCGCTATGTGATGCACACGTTCTCAACCACGCAGAGCCCGATGATGAAAAAGCGTGTTGCGCAATACATGCTCAGCAGCGAATGCCCCACCTGCAACGGAAAGCGCCTCCGCAAGGAATCGCTGTCGGTTACATTCGCCGGACTGGATATTGCCGATATGCAACGCATCCCCCTGGAAAAAATGGCGGAACTTTTTTCAGACTTTTCAAAACCTTTAACCGAAGAGCTTTCCGCTGCCAATCGCAGCCATCCTGAAAAGGCCATGGTAGCTCACCGTATCGCCGAAAACCTCCTGGCCCGCCTGAACGTGATTTTAGATCTTGGGTTGGGCTACCTGACACTGGAGCGCAGTACCCCGACCCTTTCGCCCGGGGAACTGCAGCGGCTGCGCCTTGCCACACAGGTACGGTCCAACCTTTTTGGCGTCGTGTACGTCCTCGATGAGCCATCGGCAGGCCTGCACCCGGCAGATACCGAGGCGTTGCTCAGGGCACTGGACAGGCTTAAGGCATCCGGAAATTCCCTGTTCGTAGTGGAGCATGAGATCGACGTGATCCGCCATGCGGACTGGATCGTTGATGTAGGCCCCGCTGCAGGGGAATCAGGCGGGCAGGTCTTATACAGCGGCCCGCCTGAGGGGTTAAGGAAAGTTGAGGGATCGATAACCCGGCAGTACATCTTCAGCGACAGGAAAGCAGATCGGGGAAACCGCTGCGAACCAAAGGGGTGGCTAAAGCTGGAAGGCATAACGCGAAACAACCTCGATAAACTGTCAGTCGGGTTCCCGCTGGGATGTTTTACCAGTGTCACGGGCGTTTCGGGATCGGGCAAGAGCAGTCTCGTGAGCCAGGTACTGGTCGAATTGGTCAGCGAGCAATTAGGGGCTTCTGTTAGTGGCAATGCCGACGAGGAGGAAAACCCACTCGAGCAGGCAGTGGTTGAGACGTTGGGCGGCGCCATCACGGCCGGCATGGACCTGATAAAAAGGCTGGTAGTAGTGGACCAGAAACCCATTGGCAGGACACCAAGGTCAAATCTGGCCACCTATACCGGATTGTTTGACAATATCCGCAAATTGTTTGCCGCTACAAAACTAGCCAAAACACGGAAATACGATGCCGGGCGGTTTTCCTTTAACGTGGCAAAGGGCCGTTGCCCGCATTGCCAGGGAGAAGGCTTTGTCATGGTGGAGCTGTTGTTCCTGCCGAGCGTATATTCACCCTGCCCTACCTGTGAGGGCACCAGGTATAATAAGGCGACGCTGGAGGTAACATATAACGATAAGAATATTGCCGAAGTGCTTGACCTGACCGTCGACCAGGCCGCTGAATTCTTCAGCGCTGACAGGACAGTGGTCCATGCATTTCATACCCTGCAACAGGTCGGGCTGGGTTACCTGAGGCTGGGCCAGCCCGCCACAGAACTCTCGGGCGGCGAGGCACAACGCATAAAATTAGCTACTGAGCTGCAACGGCAGCAGCATGGCAATACCCTGTACATCCTCGATGAGCCGACTACCGGCCTGCACCCTTCCGATGTGGAAAAGCTGATGGCACAGTTGAAGGAGTTGGTGAAGGCAGGCAATACGGTGATCGTCGTGGAACATGATATGGATGTTATCGCTGCAAGTGACTGGGTGATAGATATCGGGCCGGGAGCGGGAAGCAGCGGTGGGAAGATCGTAGCACAGGGTACTCCGGCCCAAGTGGCTAAAAATAAGAATAGCCGTACCGCCCCGTACCTGGCGGCGCATGTTTGACACTTTTTGAATGCCAGGTCAGTTTTTTTTTTCATGTTGCAGCGAATAGCGCGGACAGGTAATAAAAACCAAAAAACTGCCACGTCATACTAACCCGGCCTGGCAGGCGTTGCATAGCTAAACCAATCTGTATGCTGCCTATAGCCAGGTCTTCTTGCTGACTTCTCTACTGCTTGCGGGTACAGCGCTTTATTCACAAGTCAAATTTAAGGTGAACAGCCAAAACGTCTATACCATCCGCGATACCCTGAACGTTATCGTATTCGCGTTCGACAGCGGCTCGGAACACTCCAATCTTTTCGATAGAGGAAAAATCAATTATTCCTTTCGGGGCGTATCATTGGCGCAGAATGCGTGTGGAGGCATGAAGTTCATCAGAAAGGCTAAGATACGGGAAAACGTTCCAGGCCTGGGCACCATCAGGACAAATGCCAATATACTGGCTGATGAGGCGTTCAGTTCGGAAAACTGTATTCCGTTCGATCTGTTGTTGGGGGCACGGGTAATGAAAAAGCACAAGCTGCATTTCGATAACAAGCGCAACATTCTTACCCGGCTTGACTCCCTTCCTGCCGATATTGGCGGCTATATGCGCCTGGAATTAAAGCATGGCCTCTTTAACCACGATTACTATACTATTCTTGATATTAATGGCAGGCGGGAAAAGTTCCTGGTCGATACGGGATACAGCGGGCACATTACCATGAAATCGGCCCAAAATAATAGGGAAGCAGCGGACGCGTACGATTATCTTTGATCTTGTCGCCTTCAGTATAGCAGAGACTTCTGTGAAGAGATATGATAATAATACCATATTGCACAACGGCATCCCGTTTAAGAATGGCGTTGTCTACAGTTACACATCAAAGGGGATGAATATAATCGGCAATGCTTTCTTTTTGAGTTTAGATGATGTAATTTTTGACCTGAAGGGCAAAGCCATCTATTTGCGCAATGAGCACGAACGCGCTGACCCATTCCCGGACGATGTGGTTTTCGGGGCGGATAACGGGGGCATTTCCAGGGTCGTCTACATAAAGAGTTCAGGCGATATTACAGGCAGGGATTCCGGGTCGGCGACCGGATAACGATTCAGGATAGAGAACTTGAGCGCAGGCTTCTTGCGGCGCCATGCCAGGCCATGGCGATATTACGGGACTGGCAGAAGCGTAACGGGGTTCCTTTTCCATCGCAAAAGGATAGCTTTGCCTATTAATACGCCCTACTTGTTGTGGACCTTTAGTTAAGAGACTTTGGTTCTTTTCCAAAGCAGTACCCGTACCTTTTTTGCAAAATGCTTTCGTATGGCAAAGGACTTTCCGATCATCAGGCCACCAAGCCGGTATCGCAGGGATGCAGCCGATGCGATCACATGGTGCAGCTTCCACTCCTTATGGTGGATGTCATAACGGTATAGGCCGGAATCATCTTCCACGCCGTACAGGCAATGGCGTTCGGTCAGCCACCTGTCAAGGCCGTCTTTCTCCAAAGTGTCCATAAAGGCGAAATTTATACATGCCTTGAAATGGTGGACATCGTTGATGAGGCTGACCTGGCCTTCTTTACGCCTTATCAGGGACTTTACATAAGGAATGCCGGTTATTAGCCGGTTCATCCACACGTTCAGCAGTTTATCTGCTTCAACCGATAAGAGGTAGATTCCCGGCAGGCCATCGCGCACTACATACGTGCGCAGGTTCACCTCCTGGAAATTCGATACAAGGGGTAATGGGGGAAGCGCCCTCAGGCGCATCTTCTTAACACTAAACGCCAGCCATGACACCCATGCCTCCCCGTCAAAAGTGTCGAGTTCGAGCCCGGGTGGCAGGCATTCCTGCAGTTGGGCGGCCGGAACCTTCCAGTGCAGCATCACGACATCGTGCCATTCCTGGTAGGATTGCCATGGCCCCGGCGGCAACGGATAGTACCTGTTGGATGTTTTATGTAATAGTTCATCTTCGCTGCTCATAAGCGTTTGGATTTAGTAATGGCAAACAATAAATATGCGTGGCCGGCGACGGCGCGCGCCGTCAGTGGCCCGGCAGCCAGGTTTTCCTGCCTTCAAGTGTAATGAGACGGTATTTTTCGGTATCCAGGCACATCCGGGTATTGTCGCCGATGATGATGACTTCTTCTGCGTCTTCGTACAGCCGGGTAAAAAGCCGTACCAGCGCCTCGTCTTCAAGCCGGAAATCGATCTCGTGGGTTGAGAAATATTTCAGCACCACGCTTGTGAACCGGTGCAGTTCGCGGACTTCCTCATGGGATTTCCTGACATCTTCATTGGGGCTGTCCAGCCCGGCCTTGTACAGCCTGGCCCCGCCGGCCTTCAGGGAATCCAGGATCAGGTCGTAGATCTCCTCACGGCGTTCCCGGCTACGGTCATAGGGCGGCAGCTTTACCGTATCGGGGAGATACAGCCACAGGTAGTATAAGTGTCCTTTTTCCATAATGGTGTAATAAAATATTGGAGAAGGTTTGGCTCCCTCGCTAACCAAAAATCCCGGGAGCCGGAAAACCCTGCTGTTGTAAATGTAAGGCGGGTCACGGGAACCGGTGATACACAATTCTTCCTTATTGTTACATCAGTAGGACTACTTAAGTTTTTTACGTTACATGATGGAGCCCGCTGCAGTGCTTCTTATGTGCCCGTGCCCTGTTTGGTTGATGCTGTACGGATTTTGACAGTGGAATGCAAGGAAATCGCGTAATGATATAAATGCCTTTGGAGGAGGTGCGATACCTTTACTACAGGAGGACGAATCTTAAACTTACCGATATGAAAGTTATTGAAAGGATCATTATCGCTGGCGTAGTCGGGACGACTTTTATGACAGCCTACAGTTACTGGAAATCTAAAAAGGAACATGAGGAATTTGTGGAGCCGGTGATGCTGAACAAGCTGATCGACAATTCTGAAGATTTGCCTGCAATTCAGGATGACAAGCGCCATCCGGCGGGCTGGGGAATGCACTACCTCACCGGGGTCGCCTTTGTGGCGGCCTACTGGATACTGTGGCGCAGGGTCCTGAAGGATCCCGGGGTTGCGCGTGTACTGGCCGTCGGCGGCCTGAGCGGCATTGCGGGCATCGCCGCCTGGAAGACTTTCTTTACCGTGCACGATAATCCGCCCCATAACGACCGGCAGGGCTATTACAGGCAATTGTTTGTTGCCCATATTATCTTTTCGGCAACGGCCATCCTGGCCTACAGGCTGACAAGGCCGGAACCCGGGGAGTAATCTTAAGTGGCAATTTTCTTCCCATATGTTACAATTCCGTAAAAAAACTGTGCCCGGATGGAATTGATCCATCAAGGCACATTGCGCTGGATGCAGGAATGGGCACTATATTATAGGGTTGGATAGCCGCCGGTTACCTGGACCGTGGATCCGGTCATGTAACTGGAGTCGTCGCACGCCAGCAGCACATAGGCGGCCGCTAGCTCTGCAGGCTGGCCGGCGCGCTTTAGCGGAACCTTTCCGCCAAAATCCTCTACTTCCTCCTGGGGCATCGTCGAAGGGATCAGCGGCGTCCAGATCGGCCCGGGGGCAACACAGTTCACGCGTATCCCTTTTTCGGCCCACAACTGAGCTAAACTGGCGGTAAAATTCTGGATAGCGCCCTTCGTTGCGGAATAGGCAACCAGTATCGGCGGTGCCTTGTAGGCGTTGACCGAACTGGTATTGATGACGGTGCTGCCGGGCTTAAGATGGGCTTCCGCCGCCTTGCACAGGTAGAACATCGCATGGATATTCACCCTGAAAGTACGGTCCCACTCTTCAGCCGATACCTCCTGAAGCGACTGCCTCGCCATCTGGAATGCAGCATTGTTTACCAGTATGTCAAGCCCGCCAAGCTGTTCCACAGCAAGGGCTATAAGGTCAGTACAGTGCCCTTCATCACTGATATCTCCAGGCACCACTACCGCTATCCTCCCGGCCTCTTTTACCAGGCGTGCCGTTTCCATCGCATCCTCGTGCTCATTAAGGTAGGATATAAGGATATCGGCGCCCTCCCGCGCAAAGGCAATGGCGACGGCACGCCCTATGCCGGAATCACCCCCGGTGATCAGTGCCTTCCTGCCTTTCAGCTTTCCGGAGCCCACATAGGAGGCCTCACCGTGATCGGCCCGTGGACGGAGGCGTGACTCCGTACCGGGTGCTTCCTGGGCATCGTAGGGATATGGCGGCTTTGGGTATTTATCCAATGGATCTTGTAATGGTTCACTTTTCATGACGCATACGTGTTATTGTTGTTATTACGATTTCATGCAGAGCGTACTGGCGCATTGTGTTGCGCTTTCTCGATGTCGAGCAGCGCCCGGAGTGTGTGGGCGACATCGGCTACTTGGTCGGTCAGCGCAACGATGAGATCGCCATGCCTGCCCATGCCTACCGCGTGTTTTACTGCCTCGCATTCGTTCGAGACAACCTCATAGGTCACCGTATCGGAAATACTGCGGATGCCCTCCAACAGGATTCCGGTAATGGCTTCTTCCGTCCTGCCCCTCAGGTCGTGTTCGTTACGGATGATGATGTGGTCGAACATCCGGGCGCTGATGGCACCGCACTCCCGGATATCGGCGTCCCTCCGGTCACCCACACCCGAGATGATGCCTATTTTCCTCGGCGCACTTATGTTTTGCAGATAGGAAGCTATCGCCGAGTACCCATGCGGGTTGTGCGCATAGTCTACCAGCACGCTGAAGTCATTGAATGCAAAGGTGTTCATGCGCCCCGGCGTGGTTTCGAAACCCGGAATGAATCCTTCGATAGCTTCTGCTATCACTTCCCTCCCGAATCCTGAGAGGTGTGCGGCAAGCGATGCAGCCATTACGTTGGCAACCATAAAGGTCGCCTTACCCTTGTGCGTAAGCGGGATCTCATCCACCCTGCTGAGCCTTGTCCTTGTCCCGGCGGAACTGATGATGATGGAACCATGCTCACAGCAGGCAAAAGTGGCCTCGTGTCCGAACAGGTTCGCCAGTTGTTCGGCATTCTTTTCCAGGCTGAACCATGCCACATTGCAATCCAGGGTGCCTGCGATCCTGCGGCATTGGGAATCATCGGCATTCAGTATGGCCCATCCGTCATGCTTTACATTCTGCACCACTACGCTTTTTACGCGGGCAAGGTCTTCAAGCGTATGGATGTCGTTAAGCCCTAGATGGTCTTCCTGTATGTTGGTGATTATCCCCACATCGCATTGGTCAAATCCGAGCCCCGCACGGAGGATGCCCCCACGGGCGGTCTCCAGTACCGCAAAATCCACACACGGGTGTGTCAGGATATAGTTGGCGCTTTGAGGGCCCGTATTATCGCCTTTCTGGTGCAGCACATGGCCGACATAGCTGCCGTCGGTAGTGGTGAATCCGGTGCAAAGCCCCGCTGCCTTGGCAATATGGGCGATCAGGCGCGTTGTAGTGGTCTTGCCGTTAGTGCCCGTGACGGCTACTATGGGAATTCGCGGTGATTTTCCTTCGGGGAAAAGCATGTCGATGACCGGTGCGGCCACATTCCTTGCCTGCCCATAGGATGGCGCGAGGTGCATACGGAAGCCCGGAGCGGCATTTACCTCGATTACCGCTCCGCCATTCTTGCGCAGTGGCGTCTGCAGCGTAGTCGCCATGATGTCGATGCCGCAGATATCCAGGCCGATGATCCTTGCAACGTGTTCGGCCAGTTTAATGTTTTCGGGATGCACCTGCGCCGTGACATCGGTTGAGGAGCCCCCGGTGCTGAGGTTGGCAGTTGACTTTAGATATACCGACTCACCATCGGCCGGAATGGTATGAAGTGTATAGCCGAGCTTTGCAAGCTGGCAATGCGTATCGGAATCTATGATCACCCTGCTGAGCTCTTTCGCGTGGCCGTCCCCCCTGCGGACATCCTGGTTGAGGATATCGATAAGCTGCTCAATGGTATGGATGCCATCGCCCGTTACCTGTGCGGGTGAACGCCTTGCGGCGGCAACAAACTTGTTGTCGATAACAAGGACCCTGTAATCTGAACCGGCCACATAGCGCTCTACGATAATCTCATCGCTGTAGCCCGAGGCAAAGTCGAAAGCCGGTTGCAGCCCTTCCCGGCATGTGATATTGATAGTTGCGCCTTTGCCCTGGTTGCCGTCAACGGGCTTTATAACCAAAGGAAAACTTAGCGCTTCCGCCGCTTGGTATACTTCTTCTATATCTTCGCAAATATATCCTTCCGGTACGGGGATCCCGGCGGCTGCCAACGCGATCTTTGTCCTTTCCTTATCACCGGCAGTCTCCACCGCGATGGCACTGGTGTTATAGGTCATTGTAGCCCGAAAGCGCGCCTGGTTGGCCCCATAGCCCAATTGTATGGCAGAGTTCCTTCCCAGCCTTGCCCACGGGATGCCCCTGCGCTCTGCTTCTTCCACTATACTCGCTGTGCTTGGGCCGAGCGCATTCTTCCTGTATATTTTCTTTAGTGCATCGATATCCTGATGGAGATCGTACGGCGTTCCGTCGACAATGGCCTGGGCAAAACGGACTGCGGCTTCCGCCGCATATTGTCCTGCCTCCGCATCGACATAAGAAAAGACCACATTATATACGCCATGCTCCTTCGTGCTGCGCGTACGGCCGTAGCCGGTTTCCATACCTGCCAGTGTCTGCATTTCAAGGGCAATGTGTTCTATGACGTGTCCCATCCAGGTACCTTTTTCGACCCGCAAGAAAAAGCCGCCGTATACACCTTCGGAACATTCATGCTCCTCCAGTGTTGGCATGGCCTTTTCAAGCCGTTCCTTGAAACCGGAAATGAGGTTAGTAGGGCGCTGTTCCATATCCTCGAGGTCGAGACGCATCTGTATCACTTTCTTCCGGTAGCTGCTCCAGATATTAGCGCCGCGTAGTGTCTGTATTTTTAGAATTTTCATGTGAATGTTTAATTTTACTCAAATTTGGTGAAACATCAGCTCAGGCCACTTATACAATTTAACGCATTCCTTGCATTTAAAGGTGACAGGGCTTATAATGCCACCATATTACTGGAAATCAAAACAAATTTTATGCTTAAACAAAACCATAAGAACTGTTAAAGAAAACCCATTTAAAGGAGCGCTTTTTGGAGAAAGTTTATGGAATGTTTAATTTTAAACTGTAGTTTGAATATCCAAAATAAATGGCAGGCTCCATATCAGATAATAAAGATTTAGAGGCAATCAATGATGAACTGAGGCAATCAGTGGAAGTATTGCAGGGCCAACTATCGGCACTTCGACTCGAGTTAGAGGGCTTGAGGACGAAAAACGGTAATTTGGGTATCAAAATTAACGAGTCTCAAAGCTCGGTTCAAAACCTGCAAAAGATAATCGAGTCAGCTGAAGTAGAAACGATATTTCTGGATGAGGATTTTTATATATCGCTATATACACCTTCGATTAACGCCATATTTGATCTGCCTCCGGGCAATCATAAATATCCCCTGCCGCAAATAAAGCACAAGCTCAATTACGAAGGCTTGCAGGAGGATGCGGAAACCGTACTCCGCACATTGGCAATCGTGGAAAAAGAAGTGGTAACAGTAGACAATAAAACATACCTGGTTCGCCTTGCACCCTGCAGGAATGATGCAGGTCTCGTGAAAGGTGTAGTGATCACCTTCATAGATATTTCGGTACGGAAGTCGGCCGAGCTGGAAATACGGCAGACTGAGCAAAAATACCTGCTGGAATTGGAACAGAAAGTGGAGCAGCGGACAAAAGAACTGAAAGAAAGCCGGGACGAATACCAAACCCTGGTCGAGAATACGCCCGATATGATCACACGTTGGGACAAGGGCATGCGTCTCCTGTATGCTAATGCAGCCTTTGAAGCCAAAACCGGCGCCAGTGCCGGGTCGCTATTGGGAAAAACGACTCTGGAAATGGGCGATTCCGATGGTATTGCAATCCCTTACACCAACAGCCTTAAAAAGGCATTCGCCGAAGGCGTGATGGTAGAGCACTTTAATTCTTATGAGAATCAAAAAGGCGAAGTACATTTGTATTCCCGTATAACGCCTGAGAAAGATCTTAACGGCGAAGTCCGGACAGTCCTTGCCATTGCCCGGGATATTACTGACATTAATAAAGCTACTCAGGAAATAAGGGAAAAGCAGGAATTGTTTCAGGCAACTATCGACAGCTCACCTGACATGATACAGGTATTCAAGGCGGTTCGGGATGACCGCGGGGAAATAATAGACTTTTTGTGGATACTCAACAACCATGCTTCGGAGAAAGTGTATGGCGATGTGATAGGCAAGAGCCTGCTGACACTGAATCCCGGAGTGATTGAGGAGGGGATCTTTGAAACTTTCAGGCAGGTGGTCGAAACCGGCCAAAGCAACTTTTCGGAACGGCATTATGTCCACGAGCAATTCAACGACTGGTTCTATCAGTCGTCTGTAAAGCTTAACGACGGGCTGCTAACAACAACCATCAAAATTACCGACCTCAAGATGGCTGAGCGGGAAATCGAGTCAGGCAGGGAATTCCTTCGTTCGGTAATCGACAATTCCCTTGATATAATACAAGCATTCGAAGCGGTTAGGGACAGTAAAGGCGCCATTGTTGACTTTAGATGGCTGGTACAGAACAGGAAGGGTTATCAGCAAAATGGGGATGTTATCGGCAAGACGATTATCAAGATAAAGCCCGGCGTTGTCGCTACCGGGATATTCGAGCGGATGGTACAGGTTACCGAAACAGGGATTCCTCAGGAAGTTAAGCAGTATTATACTTCTGAACAATTCTCGGATAACTGGTTCTACCAGGCCATGGTAAAGCAGGGTGATGGGATCGTTATGACTACCCGCAATATAACCGAACAGGTACGGGCAGAAGAGGAATTGCTGGCACTAAAGGATGAACTCGCCCGCCGGGCAGTGGAACTGCAGCGCTCAAATGAAGACCTGCGGCAGTTCGCGCATGTGGCAAGCCATGACTTGAAAGAGCCTGTACGGAAGATCAGGACTTTCCACAGCAGGATCATCGACGAATTTGGCAGCACGCTTCCGAAGGACGTAAAAAATTACCTCGAACGGATCGAATCTTCCGCCGGGCGGATGTTTGCCATGATAGACGGCGTACTGCATTATTCAAAGCTGGACGGCAACTCGGAAACATTGCAGAAAGTAAACCTGAACACCATTATTGATGAGGTGGAAACGGACCTTGAGGTTGTGATCGCCGCCAAAAAGGCGCTGATCAGCCGGGCTGAACTGCCCTCCGTCGATGCTAGTCCTACGCTGATTCACCAGTTGTTCTACAACCTGATCCTTAATGCGCTGAAGTTTGCAAAAGCCGACGAGCCCTCGCGTATCGAGATAGCGGCAGCGCAGGTTGTCCATAACAATAGCGACTGCCTGAAAATTACGATTACCGATAACGGCATAGGCTTCCGCCAGCAGCAGGCCGAAATGATATTCAACACTTTTACACGCCTGAATGCTAATGACCAGTATGAAGGAACCGGGCTCGGGCTCGCCTTATGCAAAAAGATAGTGGAACGTTACCATGGGACCATTTCCGCAAGTGGTAGCCCCGGCAACGGTGCGACATTCACCATACTATTTCCTTTACAAGAGTAAATAACAAAAAAGCTGAATTATGGAATACACTATTGTACTTGTAGACGATGACGGCGACGACAGGCTATTTTTCCGCGACGCTGTAAAGAAGGCTTCCAGGGATATATCTTGTATTACTTTGGAAGACGGTTTTGCCCTTATTTCATATCTGAAGGAAGATGAGAAGCAGCCCGACCTTATATTTCTTGACATCAACATGCCGGTTATGAACGGGTGGGAATGCCTGTCGATCCTGAAAGAGGACGATGCCTACCGGGATATACCGGTCATTATGTATTCGACATCCAGGCATGACGAGGAAATAAGCAAAGCTAAAGATGCGGGGGCCTTCAGCTTTTTTAATAAGCCCCATGACTTTACGGTGCTGAAACAGGCGGTAAGTGATGCTATAGCGCATGTCTTAGAGGGCAAGTTGATGGAGCTCCCGGAACATTCAAAATTATTTTACTAGGGATATACGCAATAGTATCGTTAAAAAGCCTGCCCTTATCGGGCAGGCGGGAGTAGAAAGTAACAAAAAAAAATTGTGAAGGCCGGTAAACAAGACACAATAACCATAAAGCAATAACGTATTACCGGCCTCTCATTTGAATGTTGCTAACGAGGCCCATGCTTTTGATTAAATCCCGATTTGTTGCTCGTAAAGCTGCCTGCAAGTACCTCGAATAAGCCGAAAACTACGTAAGGTACAAATATTTCACCGGCAAAGCCGAATATCCATGGTGACATGAGCAGGAATATCCCCGACAGGATGTCAAGGCCAAGGTGTACCTTTACCGGCACTACCCGTACCAAACCATATTCATATCTGGTAAGCATGCTGTACACGACTGTAAATATTCCGAGATACTGAAACACCATTGCGGGGGCGGCATCGCTGTCAAGATCCAGCGCTAAAGGCATGAATACAAAAAGGAATCCGACAATATAATCGATCACTCCGTGAATTTTGGCTGATATCTTCATTTGATCCTTTTTAGTTGTTATTGGCAATAAGCATCTATTATTATCCATTGGTTGCCATGGCAACCAATGGATAATAAATTAAAGCACTAAGGGTTGGTGCGTGGAGGAGTTGTGGTAGTGGTAGTGGCACTCTTCCTGTTGCGGCTGTTTACCGTATCCTTTTGTGTGGGCTGTTTCGCCTGCTTGTTCCGTTTGGCGGTAATGCTATTTTGCTTTTTAGCGGATTTCTTGGTTTGACTATCAGTGCGATCCTGTGTAGTGGTGCGGTCAGTCTGTGTACGGTTGCGGTTAGTGGCCGTGGTGTCGGTCTGTGCAGATGCTATAGTAAATGCAAGCATTGCAGCAAGGGTTAAAATTGCTTTTTTCATAATTTTAGATTTAGCATTGGTTTACAATTCATTTGTATTGTTACGGACGGTTGGTGGTGTTGGGATTACCGGTGCTGCCGGAACCTGTTGTGTTTCCCGAACCGGTATTGTTTCCTGAACCATTTGCACCTGAGCCGGCATTGTTTCCGTTAGTTGTAGTACTGTCGTTTACCGTACCTGTCTGCCCGTCTGCGCCGGGGTTCATGTCTGCATTTCCTGGTTCGCCTGTAGGTGCCTGTGTTTCGTCATAGCCGGCTCCTGTCTCCGTTCCCATAGTGTCTCCTCCTTCTGTTTCAGTGGACTTGTCCTTACAGGATACCAGGGTAATGCCTGCGAACAGTGCTGCAGCGGCCAACGTTGTAAATTTTAATTTTTTCATGATAATCGTTTTAAATTAGTATTCCAAAGTTCTGTTTTTCAAACAGCTGGGGCATTACACGATTATCCTAAAGGATTGCATGATTTACTTTTAACGCTGTTTTACCATTTGCTACCCATCGTTACCATTGTCATGGTCGATCGAAAGCTTATGGGTCAACAGGTCGTAGGTGTCATATTTACTCATTACATGGACGGTGAGCTTTTCGATGGAAATGGCCTCACCATCATAGATATCATTGTAATTGGAATCAACGATAGACCGCCCGTCTACCAGTATTGTCATACCGGGCCCGATCGCCTCCATGGTCTTCCCGCGGGTAATCATCAGGGCTGTGTTTTCTTCGAGCCCTATGCCCAGCAGCCTTGGGTTGGCCACGACCGACTGGAACAACCTGCCTATGCGCCCCCGTTTTACAAAATGGGTATCGATGATAACGTCATTGATCATCGCAAGCCCGCTTGTGATCCTGATCTTCCCTTTGAACAGGGCTTCCTCACTGGAGCCCTGGAAAACCATATTATTGGACGCCGCAGCAGCCCCGGCCGAACTGCCCGCATAAACAAATTCCTGCTTTTGGTATTTTTCCTGAAGCTTGGTTAAAAAAGGTGTTCCGCCAAGAAGGGATGTAAGCCGCATCTGGTCGCCTCCGGTAACCATGACCACGTCGGCCGCTTCCAGCCGCTTCAGGATATCCTCCTGATGCGCCTGCTCACGCGAGACGATGTCGAGCACACCCGTGTTTTCAGCATTAAGATGGGCAAATGCCTTTGTATAGTCGCTGCCTATTTCCTTGGGTACCGTTGAGGCTGTGGTGAGTATCTCAATCCTTGATTTCTCCTTGTGGGCCGACTCTTCAACAATACGTTTCAGTATCCCGTGATCGTAATATCCGTCGACCGTAGCGTCATCATTGAGTTCCCTCCTTTTGTCTTTAGATTCACCTTTATCCTCGGCCCCGCCGATAATGAATAACTTGCCTTTTACCATAGTAGATTAATATTATGTATGTATCAAATAGCAGATACAGCCATTGTTCACCCAAAATTCTGCAATTATTGCAAGTGCGGAGTTATACAAATTTTCGTGGGATTTGCATTATTTGCTTTAACAGACAAATTATGCAACCGAAAGGCAAAGTCATGTAAGGATAGTGATGGGGTATGATACTAACTTTGAAATATGGCTTGAAAGCCAAGGCATTATATTATCAGATGCAAATACATAATTACTAATCAAAATTCATACTATGGCTAATTCAACAAAAAACAACAGCGCCGATGGAAGGGGCCGAAGGGAAGTCCCGGCCAAATCATCAGCATCAGAAGGACTGAAGGAACTTTTCGTTGACGAATTGAAAGACATCATTTACGCTGAGCGCGCCCTTTTGAAATCACTGCCAAAAATGGCAAATAATGCGACGGATGAAAAGCTTCGCGAAGCGATCAACGAGCATGTCGCAGTAACCGAAAGGCAGGTAGAAAGGCTTGTTGAAGTGTTTGGGATGTTAGGGGAATCGGACCGCGGCAAAAAATGCGACGCCATGGAAGGGCTCATTAAAGAGGGAGAATCCATTATGGAAGAAACCCAGCCGGGACCGGTAAGGGACGCGGGCATCATATCGGCCTCACAAAAGATCGAGCATTATGAGATCGCTTCCTACGGCACGCTGGTAGCGTTTGCACGCATACTTGGAGAAGAAGAGATTGCGGCGCTGTTGGAGGAGACGCTTGCTGAAGAAAAAGAAGCGGATGTGATACTGACAGACGCAGCTTACAACAGCATCAATCTTGAGGCAGCCGAAGAAGACCTCGGGACCCAGTATATGGAAGAATAAAACAGAAAATGCCCTGGACATCCGGGGCATTCTGATTATAAACCAACTACTGAAGATTATGAGAAAACTTTCCCTTATTACGGAAATTGTGGCCGGTTGTGTGTTGCTCGCTCTGACAGGCTGCATTGACCACAAAAATGACAACACTAACGGGCAGGGACCCGGAGGCCTGCACGAAACTGATGAACAGGAAGCGACAACCTATAACAAGACCAGGGATGACATGGCCGACAGCACCTCTGCGGGTACATCGCCTGACAAGCGAATCCCCAAAGATCCTGTTGAGAGGCAATCAAAAGGCAACGCCGCATCTGAATAAATAAAAGACAACCATGGGATCAGACAAGCAAACACCGGCACCAAAAGTGTCCAGTACCAATTCGCAGCCTGACATAAAAGGCAAGCGCAAGGAGCCCGCAGTGGAACATCTGGAGGTAGGCCCCGAACATGGGGTTACGGAAGAAGCCAACCAGGGCCTTATTTATGCGAAGACACCTGCCCAGAAACAGGAAGAGCAAAATGATAATTTTAAGGACAAAGAAAACACTGAAAATGAAAAAGATTGATTTTACCCATTTACCAAAATAAAGAAAGTATGAAACGATATGTATTCTTAGCAACGGCTGCGGCATTCTTATCGGCCGGAGCCGCTTTTGCGCAAAGGGGCCTGCCGCCTAAGGAGGTTACCACGACGTCTCACACCACAAAATATCCCGAGCATCTGGATTTCCTCCCGGAGATGGTAAAGCTTCTTAAAGCCCCGGACGGCTGGGAAGTTTCTGTTGCCGCTTCAGGCCTTGGCAAGCCCCGCATGCTGTACCAGGGTAGCAACGGCGACCTGTATGTTACGCGACGCGACGCAGGTGATGTGCTTTTACTGAAGGACACCAACGGTGACCTGAAATTTGAGGAGGTGAAAACCGTTGTTGCAGAGTTTAAAGGTGTGCATGGCATTACGTCGAAAGACGGGTGGCTTTACCTCTGCAACAACAATGAGCTGCGCCGCTATAAGATGCAGCCGGACGGATCGCTTGACCAAAAGGAAATGCTCTTTAAGGACATGCCCAGCGCCGGGCAGCATCCTAACCGCACGATGGATTTCGGGCCTGACGGCATGCTCTACATTTCTATAGGTACGCTTTGCAATGACTGCAAGGAAGCCGACAGGGAAGCCGCTTCCATGGTGCAGGTAGATCCCGCCACCTGGAAAAGGACCATTTACGCCTCAGGCCTGCGCAACACCATTGGCTTTGATTTCCATCCCCAGACAGGCGTGCTGTGGGGCGCGGACAACGGCGGCGATGCAAAAGGTGATGATTGGCCGCCTGAGGAGATCAATCAGATAAAAAAAGGCGGTAATTACGGGTACCCTTTTGCCTACGGTAAGCGCGAAGTAGACGAAAGCCGTGAGGACCCGGCGGGAAACAGTAAAACGGAATGGGTAAAAAATACGGAACCGTCCACGCTGGAACTCCAGGCACACATGGCACCGATCGGTTTTCATTTTTTTGGTACCGGCCCGCAGGTCCCGTCAGGCTACAGCGGTGATGGGCTGGTGTGCTGGCATGGGTCATGGAACCGCAGCAAAGCTGTTGGCTTTAAGGTGCAGCGGGTCAAATTTGAAAATGGCATTGCCAAAAGCGCCGATGATTTCCTTACGGGCTTCCTGCAGGGCAAGACACGATTCGGCCGCCCGGCGGGCATTGCCATCACACCCGAAGGTGTCGTATATGTCTCCGATGATGCCAATGGCGTACTCTATTGCGTGAAACCTAAAAACAGAAAATAATATGAAAAAGATACTATTATGCCTGCTGGCAGCCGGATGCGCAGCCCCCATCCCTTCCGAACCGACACAACGCATTTCCTTTACCGCACCGGACAGCTATCCTGAAGGAATAGCTTATGACAGCGTGGCTACCGTATATTACGTTTCGTCTGCGAGGCTGGGGACTATTGGTAAAGTTACGCCGCAAGGCAGCTATTCGCCGCTGTACAGCGACCCTGCCCTCAAATCAACGTACGGCATGAAGTTAAGCCCTGATGGAAAGCTGTATGCGTGTGCAGGCGATGCCAATTACAGCAAGTTCACCAGCCCCGATACACGCAAAAAGATGGCAAGGGTCCTGGTCATTGATCCGGCTACCGGAAGGAAAACGGGGGATATCGACCTGGCAGGGTTAGTGCCCGGCGAGCATTTCCCCAATGATATGACGTTTGACAGTTCCGGAAATGCCTATGTGACCGATAGTTTTGCCAACGTGGTCTATAAGGTTACAAAGGATGGAAAAGCTTCGGTATTTGCCGATAGCCCGCTGTTTAAGACAAAGGGCGTAGGGTTAAACGGGATCGTATGGCACAACGCAGGCTACCTGCTCGTGTGCAGCAGCGGCACCGGAGCCATTTACAAGATAAGCATGGCCAATCCGAAGCAGGTGACCAAAGTTGAAACCTCACAGTTCTTTGTCAATGCCGACGGACTGCTGCTTACCGGTGATAAAACACTCGTACTGGTGCAGAACGGCGGGAGCGATAAGATCTATGAACTTATATCCGAAGACAACTGGATCAGCGCTAAACTTAATGCCAGCACCTTAGCGGCCGACCGTTTTACCTATCCTGCAACCGCTACGATGGCTGCCGGTAAGGTTTGGATCATGAACGCCAACTTCAGCGAACTGGTGGACAGCACCGCTGTCCCTTCGCAAAAGTTCAATATCCAGCATGCAAGGCTGATGCCGCTCCCTACCGGCAAATAAACGATAACCTTGGGACAATGCCGTGTAAGAAACCATCGACGCAATTTTTCAAGCCATGGGATATACGATTTTGCTTATAGACGATGATAGCGATGACAGGGCTTTTTTCAGGGATGCCGTCGAAGAGGTTTCGCGCGGTGATATAACATGCGTCACGCTTGATGATGTCCAGGCAATGGTATCAGCGTTACTGGATCGGAATGAGAAGAAGCCGGACGTAATTTTTACAGACATTAACATGCCGGCGACAAGTGGCTGGGAAGTGCTCACCATGCTTAAGGAGCACGACAGCGTTAAGAAAATACCCGTTATAATGTATTCTACCTCAGAAGATAGGGACGCTGTTATCCGGGCAAAAAAAATGGGTGCCCTTTGCTATCTTGTAAAACCGCATGATTTTGTGCATCTTAAGCAGGTAATGCGTGAAGTTGCAGGGCATATCAGAAATGGTTCCCTTACGTCCATACTGAACGGGCCGTCAGGTTTCCTTTAGTCCATAGACAGAACTTATCGCATATCGAACACGAATCGGCCCTCCTGGCTGTGACCATCAGGTCACCACGTTGGGGAGGGCCGTTTTTACTGTTTGCCTACTGAGAAGAAACAAAAAAATCCTGCTTATTGCAGGATTTGAATGGCATTTTAGGTGTTGTAATAATTGATCATATAACTTTCCCGGTCAAGGCCGTCAGTTACATATTGCCAATTGATGTACGTCGCCTCACATAGTATTTTCTTAAGCTTCTCAAAATCGTTGGGCTTCCTGATAAACATGTTTGCCCCCGCTACAAAAGCCTCTTCAATAATGGCATCAGAGGACATACTTGAATACATGGCTATCGCAATGTCCCGAAGCCTGCTGTTCGCACGTATCTCCTTAAGGCACTCCATGCCTGATTTCCCAGGCATATTGATATCAAGGAATATAATGTGGGGAAGCACATGGCTATCATCAAGGTAGGACATGAGTCCATTGCCGTCTTCCACCATGCTGAGCGAATGGTTCATCCTGAGGCTATCAAATACCTTCTTAAAAAAACGGCGGTCATCCTGGTCGTCTTCTGCAAGCAAAATATAATGTTTTTCCGTATCCATAATTCTAAGTATTAATTGACAGAAATTGATAATGTTCGTTTATTCTGGAAAACCTTTTGGAATACTGTTGGCGTAAACCCCGTCATCTTTTTGAACTGGTTGGACAGGTGGGCAACGCTGCTGTAACTCATCCGGTAAGATATCTCTGTGAGCGACAGCCCCTCCCTGACAAGAAGTTGCTTTACGATCTCGATCTTCTGTAGTATGATGAAGCTTTCGATAGATATGTGGCATACCTCTGAAAACACATTCGAAAGGGTCCTGTAATTTTCTCCAAGGCTTTCTGAAAGATAGGTGGACATCTTGACCAGAGGCAGGTCATTTTTCTCGAGTATTTCCCGGACAGCAGCTTTTATTTTCTGAACCAATACCGCTTTTTGGTTGTCGATGATCTCTATTCCGTAGCGGCCCAATTGATCCCGCAGTTGCATGTACTCGTCCATTGGGACCGGATCATGAAAAAGGACGGTACCTGTGGAAGCGATGGTATAGTTCAAATTGAACTTCTCCAGCTGCTCCTGAAGTATCGTCCTGCAGGCCTTTTCAAAATTATATTTTAAGTGAAGGTTCATGGTTTAGGTGTGTTATCCCATAAAAATACGTTTTATGGCACAGCTAATTCAAAATATTACGTTAATTTAGTTATAAAATAACATTGTTCCGATAAACTTCCTCAAAGCTTACGGGAAGGCTTGTTTTAAAAGGATCCAGGGCTGCCTGTAAAAAATCTGCTGTCAGCGCCTCACCCCTAAGGATAGCATCAGCACTTGGCAGGTGAAGCACCCGGTTTTTGGCTGTATCCAGATCGTAAATTCCGCAGTCGCTGTAGCTTGTCAGGTCATCCCAGTCGGGGCGGTCGGTCACCGGATAAATGCAGGCACCCAGCAGTGGGAGCCCGTCTCGCAGGACGGCGAGGCATTCGGCTGTGACCTCGTCGATCCATTCGGCCCGCCCTATTCCGAAATGGCCCGTTTCAGACAGGAAAAATGGTTTGTTGTAGCGTTGGTACGCCATCCTGAGCAGATCGGCAATGGCAGTGCGCCTTGGCGCTATTTCCGGCCACGGAAGCGATCCTGTACCGTGTTCCCATTGGCTGCTCCAATAATAATTGAAGCCCAGGATATCCAGATATTCTTCGCTGCCGCCCAGTTCGGGGCACATCCTGCCGGCAATGATGTCCATAGCCTGGAACTGGTGCCCGTTTAGGCTGTGGATGTGCTCAGGGTCATCCTCTACCCTGCCGTGAATAGCGATCAGCGGCTCAACGAGCACGATCCGGCAGTCCGGCAGGATGGCCTTGAGTGCCTTAATGCCCTCAAGCGCAGCTTTGCATAAATGGTATTTTATATCAAAGCCGCAGCCCACAGCAAAAGGGACAGTGCCCCTGACATCCCCGGAATGCCAGGAAAGGAAGCTGATCTCATTGATAGGGACAACAAATAACGGTTGGCCGGAAACCGTCGTATACAATGCTGTGAACGCCTTACAAAGGGCTTCGAACCTTTGGCAGAAATGTGGATGCGTTGGGTAAATGCCATCCGGGTAACCAAAATGGCACAAATCCCATATAACTTGGATACCTTTCGCGTCGGCCAGGCGTATCCTGTTTTCTACTTCTGAAAAGTCAAATAGGAAGGGTGCTGTTTCGACCGCGCTCCAGCAAATGCCTTCACGTGCTACCTTAATGCCCAGGGATATCAGGTCGTCGTAATCTTGTCCCGCGCGCAGGTCATGTTCTGTTTCTTTAAGCAGGTTTACCCTTTCTCCCGAGCGGTTGATGTGGTCGGCACATTCATACCCGCCCATAAAAAATGACTTGAAGGTACTCATAAGCTCGCTGACACAGTTGTTACGGGATCCATCACGGGATTGGCACCCTCTAACGCTTCAAACAGCTCCAATGCATTCTTAAATGCCTGGTCCATGTTGAAATATTTATAGTTGGCAAGCCTGCCTACAAAGTATACATCGGGTACCGATGCCGCTTCGGCACGGTATTTCTCATATATCTCCTGGTTCCTGGGGTTCGGTACCGGATAATAAGGTTCACCCTCGTCGGTCGTGTACTCGCGCACTACCGTGGTTTTTTCCGTCTTTTGGTCACCAAAGTGTTTGTACTCGATAATGCGGGTAAAGTCTACCTCCTGCCCCGGATAGTTGATTACGGAATTCTCCTGGAAGTATTCTGCATCTATCGTCTCGCTGACAAAATTGATCGACCTGTATTCCAGCTTGTCGTCAAGGCTGTGCTTGAAATCAAAGAAGCGGTCGATGGGCC
>Ga0308157_10002568_pt1 | contig 29216 bp, 29 predicted proteins | sample PhyBR1_FD_201035 | JGI IMG/M metagenome (GOLD analysis project Ga0308157, IMG submission 201035) | Phyllosphere microbial communities from UC Gill Tract Community Farm, Albany, California, United States - DLSLB.R1 | ecosystem: Host-associated > Plants > Phyllosphere > Unclassified | place: USA...
GGAGCTGCGCCCGCCCCGGTTCAGAGGGACTGCACGCCTTGGCGCTGCAGTTCAACTGGTCATGCTGCGTGCTACAGGGCGGCACCCCGATGCCTTTTCAGGCCTCCCCTCCGTTTTGCTGCGGTATCTGACCTCAGCGCTTGGCATGAACGCGACGGATATCGCTTCGGTGACCTCGCTCTATAAGGACAAGGACACGCGATACGAGCACCAGCTCTGGGCTCGGGAACGTGTCGGCTTCGCGGTAGTAGACGACGACACCAAACCGCTCCTGGCAGATGCTTTGGGGGAGCTTTCCGCCTCAGCGGTATCGGTCGATGACCTGATCCAACAGTCAGAACACTGGCTTTTTGATCGACGCCTCGTCCTGCCTGGTGACCGGACACTGCGCGACATGGCGCGCATGGCATTTGCTGAACAAGAGAATGCAGCAATCGCAGCGGTCCGCACCTGTGCGCCACCCAAACAGGTTCAGGCGGCGCTCTCGCACGCGTTCTCCAAGCGATCAGGGCCTGGCGGTCACACCGTGCTGGAGTGGCTGCGCACACCCCCAGGAAAGCACGGGCAGCTCACGCTGAGCGAGGTCACCAAGAAAATCGAGTGCCTCAAGTCACTGCAAGTTCACAAGTGGAAGCTGTCGGCGATTCCATTGAATCGTCTCAGGGCGTACAGCCAAGAGGTGATCAATCGTCCACCCTCCGCGACGAAGTTTCTCTCTGAGGACCAGCGCGATCTGCGCATAGTTTCTTTCCTGCATGTCACCCTCTTGGATCAGACCGATCTCGCCGCAGACATCGGGGCGCGATGTCTCACTGATCTCTATCGCAAGGCCTCTGGCAAGGTCCTCAAGAAGCAAGCCGAAAGTGCTGTGGATCTGCGTGCCGAGCGCGTCAAGCTGAAGGACATTCTCTACGACACGCAGTTGACCGATGCGCAGATTGTCGCGGCGATGCGCGACCTGGTGCCCAAGAATGGAGAAAACTTTGCCGGCACACGGGCCCAATTCGTCCGCGAAACACTGGTGAAGGATCAGGCTCCGCGTATGTCTGCCCTGCTCAATGCCCTCGGAGTTCTGGAGATCAAAGGCGAGGAAACGGACAAGGCGCTCAAGCAGCTCAAGACGCTGCGCGATTTGTCCAAACGCGGCATCAGCAGCCTCCCTGAAGGGTTTGATGTGTCGGTTGCGGACCCAAGCTGGCACTCGCTGCTGGAAGGCACTGATCGCAAGGTTGCTCTTGCAGCTCTCAAAGCAAGCGCAGCGACTTCTTTGAAGAAAGCGATCAAGGGCGGAAAGCTATGGCTGGAACACAGCAGCCGCCATCGCAACCTTGCCGATCAGCTGATACCTGAAACGCAGTGGGCCGAGAAGCACAAGTCGCTGATCCGTGCTTTGAGCTTGACGGACAATCCCGATAAGTTCCTGGAGCGTGTGCTGGGACGGGTCAAAGCGGGCATCGGCCAGCTGGTGCAGGCTGTTGAGGACGGCGCGTTGACCATCGACAGCCAGGGGCATATTCACATTGCACCGATTCAGGCGCTGGAACTCGAACCTCAGGTCACCAAGACACGCGAGAGCATGTTCAACATGATCGGCGATGCCCAATTTGGCAACATGCTGGTCGAGATCGACGCAAAAAGCGGCTTTAGCCAGGCTCTGCTAGGCCGCAGGGCCAAAGACATGGCTGAACTGAAGGCCGTCTACGGTGCCCTATACACGCACGGAACAGAGAACACTGCCAAAGGTGTATGCGCGATGATCCCAGGCCTGCAGCTGTCTCAGGTCACTATGGCCATGCGTGCAACGGAGGCCAGTGGCCGTTTGCGCGAGGCCAACTCACGGGTCATTGAGTTCCAGCAAAGCATGCCTATTGCCAAACTCTGGGGCCAGGGCGACAAAGCATCTTCTGATTCGATGACGCTCGACACGTCACGGTACCTGCACTCGGCGCGTATGGAATACCGCCGCAAGCAGCATGGTGTTGGCATCTATGTGCACATGCTTGATACCTGGGCACTGTTTCATGACCAGCCTATCGTGATCAATGACCGGCAGGCAGCACCAGCGGTGGACGGTGTCGAAGCGCACAACTGTTCCCGCCGCGAGGACCAGATCCGACTATCCCTGCTTGCTGTGGACACCCATGGCTACACCAACGCAGCAATGGCCATCGCCAAGTTGCTGGGCTTCGATCTGTGCGTCCGTTTGCGCCAATTGTCGGAACGTAAGATGTTCTTGGCCAGGGGGGATACTGTGCCGGAAGCTTTGGAGCGCCTAACCGTTGGGAAAGTCTCGCTTGGGAAGATTCGAGCCGGATGGATGGACCTACTGCACCTGGTTGCCTCTATCCGGCAAGGACGCTTGACAGCTGGAGAAGCCATCGCCCGCCTTGGCAGCGCGGCGCGGGGCGATCCCGTGCACGCTGCCGCAGACGAGTTGGGCAAGTTGCTTCGTACGATCTTTTTGTGCGACTACTTCACCATTCCCGAGTTTCGCCGCGAGATGCACGCGTTGCTCAACCGGGGGTGAATCTGTACACCAGTTGCAGCGCGCCGTGTATCACGGACGTGTAGGAGTCTCACGCGGGCGCAGGGCTGATGAGCTGCGGGCTATCTCAACAGCGCACACCTTGCTGACCAACGTTGTGATCAGCTGGAACACCATGAAGATGCAAGATGTTGTGGATCGCTGGAAGGCGGCCAAACACCCCATAGATGAGAGCTGGCTGCGCCGCATCGGGCCCGTGCACTTCGAGCACGTGAATTTTCGGGGGACGATTGCGTTCGACATGGATCCTTACATCGATGCGCTCATTGAGCGCCCAGCCAAACAGCGTGTGGCACGTTTGCAGTGAATCGGTAGTTTGTGAGCCACTACCGAGCGAACCAGCCGGAGTCAGGCCCCGTGTCGAAGTCCTTGCGCTCACCCACCGTGAGCCCTCGCCCGTGCTCCAAGATGCACTCCTGGACGCGCGCAAATTTTCAAATGTCAGCTCTTTTTGCGTGCGATTTACCGGGTTAGCAGTTTGCAAACATCAATGAAATCAACAACTTAGAGTTTTGCTCAAAAAATAGGCAGCTCTTTTTTCGTGCGATTTACCGGGTTAGCAGTTCCGCTCGGTAACGTGGATTTTTCACCCAGCGAAGAGACTGCTCAGTGATCCCCTGAGCGTTGCCGCGAACACGTGACTTCGACCATAGCCTCAATCGGTGGGGCGGATGGCCGCGACGTAGAGCGCCTTTGCACGGATCTGCCCAAGCCACGGCCTTGGCCTCAAGTCCACTCAATCCTGATCGGGCGCTGGCACTTACGCGCAGGGTGCGAACAAGGAACACCTGCGAAGTAGCCTCGTGAACTCGCTCATTTAAAACTTGCCATCCCAGGATCGGCAGCTACGATTTTCGTAGACCACAAACTTCTCTGGAGCGATAGATGCGACACCTGCTATCTGTGATGTCAGCCATTGCACTAACTTTTGGCATGGGAATGTTGCAAGCGGCGACTGTTGATCCTGATAGCTTGAAGCGGATGAGAGATGCGGTGAATGAGGAAGGCGAGGTACGAGTGATGATCACCCTACGCCATCAGAAGCTTGAAAAATTATCGCAAGAGCAAAAAAATGATAACTTAAAAAAAGATGCAGATGCCATACGTGCGTTAAAGGCGGAATTAGGAACCGCAGCATTTACTGAAGGTAGTTGGGAGAGCGAGAGTGGGCAGATCGGGATGTATATAAAAGCAGCAGGAATTATCATCCTTCAAAACAGTCAGAATGCACTGGCCTTTACAATAGATCCCACTGACAAATCGCGCATTACTGCTATGGACCTGGATGGCAGCCTTACAGCCCTCCGGAAAGTTTTGCGCACTAGATCAGAGGTGGATGCCGAAATAATTATTGGTACTCAGAGTGCGAAATATCAACTATTACAAGATGGCTCGACACGCATAACAAATGCTGGCGAAGTGATCATTGAGGCTAATTCCCTGATTGAGAAAATCCGGGAAAATTTGCGAAAATCAGGCCACTCCGAATCTACCCTGACATTGGATAATGCGCTGCCAATAAAAATAACGACCTCTATTGACAAGAAAAAGCTGCTCCTCCTGCAGAATCATCCTGATGTGCGAGGAATTCGACCTATCGGCTATCAAGATCCTCGGACTACCTACTGGTCTGCAGGAGCATTCGATATAGCCGAAAAAGAGGGGCAGGTAGAGGTGAGCATTTCGTTGCGCGGTGGGTTACTTTTCTCTCCTGATTTAAATTGGAATTCCCGTGGAGGAAAAAATCAGGCAATGGCAAATCGAGAAGCCATGGCAAAAATTCTTGCTGATGCCAATATAAAAATGCCACAAAGCGATCCTGTCGGGGATTCGATTGGGTCGTTTCAGATGATTCTTACCAAGGACCAGCTGTCTAGACTCCGCGCAAAAAATGATCCGCGAATTTTGGAGTTGCGTGAAAACCGCCCACTGGGTGTGTCGCAACTACAAAGGAGCATGCCGACTATTAACATGCCTGTTGCATGGGCTTCTGGAAATAAGGGGAGTGGTGTAGCGATTGCCGTGTTAGATGATGGCATTCGAAAAACTCACGAGATGTTTCTCTTTAACGGCACTACGAAAGTAGTCGGCGAAGATTGTTTTGGATCAAACTCTGGAGGCTTTAAGTCTATATGTCCGAACAGGGATTTGTTCGGTGATAGCCCAGCGGGGACGCCAAATGCGGGGGAGCCAAACAGTGATCTCATCGGATGCCAGCTGATTGATCAGCAGCGATGCGGGCATGGTACGCTAATGGCTTCGGTTACTGCGGGTCGCGCATCACCAAACGTGGCCAGCGGAATATTGCAAGGGGTTGCGCCAGACGCCCAACTCATTTCGATAAATATTTTCTCATATGATCGCATCAATAATAAAAAAACATAGTATTTGAACGACTTGGAAAAAGGGCTCTCGTCGGTGCTTCTGAGGGCCGGCGGAGCTACGCCCACCTCGCCTGCAGCACTGGTTGTCAATCTGAGTATCGGCACCGTTGCCAGTTACCCGTCCGACTGTGATGCCAATGTCAGCATCGCCATCAGAAATCTTATTCGACAACTTAGGACCGCAGGCGTCCCTGTTATTGCATCAACAGGAAATTACCAGATTCAAACTGCGCTTTCGCATCCTGCTTGTAGTGAATACTCAATAAAAGCTGCTTCTGTGCTGAACGATGAAATTGGATATACGCTCGCGACAAAGTCGAATATCGCGGCTTTAAATCAGTTTACGTATCCAATTTTTTTGGCGCCTGGTGGAGACGAAAATACTATTGGGGTCAATGGAGCAGGACGCGTTTCAGATACCGATTTGCTTGCAGGCTGGGGCACATCTCTCGCTGCAGCTCAAATCTCTGGGTTTGCAGCCGTCTACAAGAGTATGAATCCCACTCATAGCGTCGATCAGTTCATCGCTTGGGTCAATTCGACCGGCAGTGTCCCTGTCAGCAGCACAATTGCCAGCGGTGTACAAACTTGGCGCAGAATTGCATTCCCGTGAAAGTTCACTTGTTTTTAGAGGGCAAACCCGGATACGGCCAGTTTAGACTCATAAGCCTTTTGGTTATTAATGAACCGCTTTCCATCCCGTCTCGATGATTTGAATGGCGCGCCACCAATCGCCTTACCAGGGGCCCTACTGCCTAGGCTTCAGGCGTATCACTGCTGTTCTTCGAAGAAAGTTTGGCTTGTGAAGTTGTCCGCCATTTCGATTCGCAGACGAAAGTCAACGCTCTCCTTCTTTTTCTTCTTGCTCAGGATATGCAGTTTCACAGGCGAGTAATAGCTTGTGGTCGGAGGGACTTCGTATTGCTTCCCATAGATGGTGACCATGGATGCGGGTTCTTTCTGCTGCAGAACTGAAAACTCTCCCTTGCGCACGATCTCCATCAGTGACTTACCCCCGTCAGTACACGCGACAGTCATCGTCGGTGAACTGGTGATCTGAGAGCGCTGGTGGGAGAGCTTGCCCTCAACGATATCGCTGACTCGCGCCAGGGCCCGATGATCGGCAGTGGAAATGCTCTCGAAAATATCGATTGGCGCACTTTTCCTGAGGTATCTAAGCACATTTCTGGCTCGTCTTGCGTAGTGAGCAAACGCGAGGGTTTCGTTCATCGCCTCTATATGCTTGGGTATGTGAAACTTTCCCGCTGCAACTTGATTTCCATCGACTTCCAAGGCGAACGAAACAGACGCAGATGGATCAAGAATTGCTTCAAGCAGGTTGATAAAGACGTCCAAGTAGGGAGGGTTGGCAGCCTCTTTTCCTTGCCACGCTTTTAAGTTGGTAGTCAGAGTCGATACCGTGTGAACATCATTGCCATTCGTTGGGGTGAAAGCTAATTCAACTTCCAGAAGACCGCCACATCCAGCGCCTGCAAATCGGATTTGCTTGCGTCCGGCTGTTAGTTGACCACTAATGGTTTCAAAAATTGCCGGTTCGATCTGGGGCGCTAGTATCTTCAACAGGGCTGGGCGTGCCATCGGCATGATCGTTATCGATGCCAGGTCGGCATCTTTGTGCAGCACATCGAAGAGTTTTGATCCTTCAAACACGACCCCATCGAGTGGCAGCGTCGCTTCACGGCCCTCGTCAATGGACGCCTGAAGGCCCCTGCGCCAGAGATCAGCCGACTCTTGTCCAATCTTGATGGAGAAAGACACGGTCTCTTTCGCGCCCACGGTAATCGTTGTGTTGCCACCCGAGTACGTCGTTGAAACAGTGAACCTCGGATCCACCGCTTCCAATTGATCGACCAAGGCTTTGTGCACATTGCCTATGGCTTCTGGATAGAACCCAGGCGTTCGAGTGCCCATGGCCATGGCGGCCATCCGATAGATGTCCTTTTGATCGGGAAGCCGCTTGCCTTGCTCCATTAGAGCTCTTGCCTCGGCTAGTGATTTCCATGCTTTGAGCGTTTCTGCAGAGTACGAGTCGGGGTCACGGTCGATGATTGTTGAGCAGGTCTGGCATAGCCAGATGATGTTGCCGAAGCCGCGCCGTTCTTCTGCCGTCATGGTCGCGAGGTATCGCGGTCCCCCAGGCGATGCCGCATGAATATGTGCCCCAACGCCCACGTTGGAGAAACCAACTTCACCCACAGGCGCAGAGGTGGTGGCACGGCAATCGGGTTGGGAGCACTGGCCAGCCACTCGCTGGTACGCCTGATTCTTGATCGGTTTCGTGAAGTCGTCGCGTGCCATTGGATCGTCGCTAGGTTGTATGCAGATACTGTGTGGAGCTTTTTCGCCGACTGCCGGCCGACGTGCAAGCGATCAATGGCCGTCCATCTGTTTTTTCTTGCGAGCAGACCTAGGGGGCGGTTGAAACTGCGCCACCAATGCACGCAAGGTGTCAGCCTCCGCTTTGTGCTGCGCCACTGCCTGCAGTGCCCGCTGTAACTCAACACCTTGCAGCTGGTTCACGCGGGCGCTCTCGGCTAGCGAAGCCCGTGCGCTCTCCAGGGCTGCGGCCAATCGCGTCTGAGCTGCGTTGGCCTCCAGGACCTTGGCATGGTGATCACGCTCCACTTCTGCGAGCTTGCCCCGCAGTTGCTCCAGTTGCTTGTCTACCTGCGTTCGAGCAGTGCGCTCCCGATCAATTTCACGAAGCGCGCGGCGCTCGGCCTCGGCCGCACGCGAGGCCGCCTCATCGATGGCCGCACGCCCCTTGTCAAGTTCAGCGCTGAAATGCTGTCGGCTTTTGGACTGCTCCAGCTTCAGTTCATCCACCTGCCGGGACAGCGCCTCACCCCGCGCAGTGCATCCGGCGTGCGCACGCCGCTCTTGTTCAAGCTCAGCAGCAAGGCCCTGAACTCGGATCTCCAGTTCAGCGGCTTTGCTCTGTGCGGTCTGTATTTGGGCCTCCAGGGCAGTGCTTCGCTGCCGAGCCTCCTGCAGCTCTGTCTGGGCACTCTGGGCTTCGGTCCGGGCTTCCACGCGTAGAACAGCCAGTTCCTCGCGTGCCAACTCCGTTGCCTGGGTCCACAGCACGCTGACCGCCTGGCCTGCGGCCTCTTTAAGCGCCTCCGGTAGATCGGGGTGATCGATCTCTACCCGAGCCTTGCCGCGCAGATCTTCCCAAAACTTGGCCAGCGCTTCGGCAGGGGCGCTCATGGAGCCTTTTCGCACGTGCTGATACAGCTTGCTCGCGGTGGGCGTGATGCCGTACCGGAAAAACAGCAACGCGCACACCTCGCGGTACAGCGCTTTCGTATCGCTGAAACGCTCCCGCAGGGCTTCAACTTCGGCTTGGATTTCGGATTCTTCGCTCATTCTTAAATAATACAACGTATAACGTATGAATCTTTGAGTTTATTTTCAATTTCTGGACATAATTACTCTAATGTCCATAAAATCGACCTCATGAACAGTTTGATCGTCGCACCGGCCGTTTTGGCGCATCTTGAGCCCTTGGAGGGTTTGGTGCTACCCCTTCACCTGTCCGGGGAGCGTGGGCGCAATCGGGCACAAGGCCTGCCTCAAGTTGCAGCCCATGACGACCGCTCTGCGGTATTGGCTTGGCTGGCGCGCTACAAGGATTCACCGGCCACGCTGGCCAGCTATCGCAAGGAGGCGGAGAGGCTGCTGCTTTGGTGCGTGCACCAGCACGGAAAGGCCCTGTCCGATCTGACCCACGAGGACTTCCTTGCCTACGAGTCCTTTTTGGAAGATCCCCAACCGGTTGATCGATGGGTCATGCAGGTCGCACAGAAGGCTCCGAGGTCCTCGCCTCACTGGCGTCCGTTCGCCAAGCGGCTGGACCGGCAGAGTCAGCGCCAGGCACTGTCGATACTCAACAGCCTCTTCAACTGGCTGGTTCAAGCCGGGTATCTGGCGGGCAACCCCTTAGCTCTGCGCCGACGCAAATCTATGGCGCGACCCGCCAAGACCAGCAGGTTCCTGCCCCACGAGCACTGGGCGCAGGTGCGCGCAACGATTGAGTCCCTTCCCACGGGAACGCCTCGGCTTGCCCTCCAAACGGCTCGATACCGATGGCTCTTCTCGCTTCTCTACATCGGTGGCCTGCGGATTTCGGAGGTCTGCAACAACTCCATGGGCGACTTCTATTGGCGACGGGGAGCCGATGGACGGGAGCGCTGGTGGCTGGAGATTCGTGGCAAGGGAGAAAAAACCAGAGTGATACCCGCGACAGATGAGCTGATCTCAGAGCTGATGCGCTATCGAAAGTCGAATGACCTGGGACCTCTACCGCGCGAGGGGGATTCCGCCCCACTGCTCCTACCGTTGATTGGTGGGTCTAAGCCTATGAGGCGCAGCGCGGTGCACGAGTTGGTCAAGACTATCTTCCGTGAAACTGCAGCCCGCCTGCGCGCCCAGGGTCCTGAGCATGAGGCCGCCGCCTCTCATGTGGAGCAGGCCTCCGCCCACTGGATGAGACATACGGCGGGCACCCATCAGAGCGACAACATGGATCTCAAGGCTGTGCGCGACAACATGGGGCACGCAAATATTGCCACCACCAGCATCTACGTGCACACGGAAGATGATGCGCGCCATGACCAGACCTCAGGGGCGCATAGGTTGGGATGGTCATCGCCCTGATAAAACGCCTCTACTTTTGCAAGCGGTCACGAGGCCGACTCTCTTTGCTCCGCAAATCGAGGCACTTTTTCTGCGGGCCGGCAGCAAAACACCCGCCAATGAACCAAAAAAAAGCCCTGCATCGCAGGGCTTTGTAGGGAGGGACGTTGAGCCAGTTGCTGTCGTGCTAGCACGAACGGGCGTTTGGGTCAGGGTCCCTTAGCTGGGAGGTAGATTGGTACCGAAGCGTTAATAATACTCTACATGCTTACAACCGTCAATCCGATCGACGCAGTGGCTTTCGGGCGTTTGATGGAGTTTCTCTCCCCGGACCCGCCTTGGAATCGCTCCCTCTGGAGCATCGGCTTGGTCCTGGGTATGCAAGAACTCTGCGAGGCGTCCATCATGCTTCAGACGGGGACCCTGAGCGAAGCGTCTGTGAAAAGGATCTGCTCATCACTGCAGCTCAAGATGGGAAAAGACCCAGCCCTGTCTGCCGCAGAAAAGCTTCACCTGCGACAACAGATAGGCCACCCCCCCAAGGTTGGCGGCCCTGCTCATCACACTGTCGCTCAAATGGCTAACGCCCTCAACACGGACTACCTTCGCCGCTGGGCGGGGATCGCGGGTAAGGGGGAGCACACCGTCGAGATGTTTGCAAGAAGCGTGGCGTCTCACGTTCTTGATGCAGGATTTTCTGCCCAGCATGTCCGCCAGCTCTTGAAAGCCAAAGCTTCAGGTCCCGATCCAATTACGCTTGCCGAGATCTGTGAAGAGTTGCATGGGATGCAAACGAGTAACCCCATCCGACCTTTCGAGGTTCTGCTGGCGTTCCATCGCCCTCCCAAACTCACCCATGGTCTTCCCAGCAACTGGCTGGAAGCAGAGGAAGTGACCCAATGGCTTGTTGAGCATCGTTTCGACACATCGAACGTTCGTGCGCCAGCGGCAATTGTCTTGTCAGTTAACGCCCGTGATAGCGGTGCTGCAGCACAAGTTGCGCGTGAAATTTCAGATCGGTTTGCTGCGCGGGCAAGAATTGCTACTGGCAAACCGTTGGACCTGTACCCAGACCTATGGGTTGCGGGAGACTCGGCGCCGACGTCGTTGCTTGGGGAGTCAAGAGGTGTGCGAGTGAAGGAACTGGACCGAGAAGGTCGTGTGTTCACAACGCAGGGATCAGACGACAGTGTTGAAGCGGCCTTGGAGTTGCTTGCTCACCTTGATGAAAGCTCACCACCCGCCGCCATTGCTGGCGGCTGGGGGGCAATTGAAGGTCTATTGGCAGACCCAGGGGATAGAGCGACAGCCGCTGACAATCTTGCTTCACTGGTTGCTTGTTCATTTCCGCGCCAGGAACTGACATCGCTCTCCTACAAGGCTCAAAAAGAGCATCCCCATATTGCGGCCATGCTAAGCGGTCTTGAAACCAACAGAAAGCGATCTGAGAAGCTCGCTGAGCTGATCAATGAAGGAAAACTGCCAGACCTCAAGGCCACAGCCGACAGAGCTGCAGTGCAGCGAGTTCGCAAGATGCTGGCTGAACCCTCAACTGAACTGAAAACGGTGCGGGACACCATTGCCGAGGCGTTCCACCGTCTTTATCGACAACGAAATCTGGTTTTGCACGGTGGGAGATTGGACAGCGTCACTTTGAAGGCCAGTCTGAGAACTGTTTCCAAGCTGGCCGGGGCTGGAATGGACCGGATCACGCATGGCCACTACGTTCAATCTGTGCGTCCGCTGGAGTTGGTTGCACGAGCCAACCTTTCTATCGCGCTTATCAGCAAGGAGCGTGCACTGGATTGCGTAGATCTTCTTGAGTAGGAATGTCCCCGGCTTCCAAAAGCTCTTGAACCGAGCGGATACGGGCGTCCATGGGTTTTAGCAGACAAGCGGAGTCATCGCATCGCTCATGCATTCGTTTGATAGGTCGTCCGATTTCCATTAATTGGCTTTCAGTATCGGTACGAAGAATGAATAAGCATCGCCGGCGGCAAGTCCCACGTTACAAGCTCAGAAAACCTAGTGCAACCAAGGCAGGTACTGCGTATCATGGTTTACTTGAACACTGAGTCTGACTACTTGAACGGCTTGACTGTAGATCATGACCCGTGGAGCACAACGTCAGCTATGCAAGCCCGAGTCGGAAGCGGCTCGCAGACAGTGCCCGGCTACAATCCCGCCGTGTCCGAACTTATCCAGAAATGCTCCGAAGCCACGGTTTTTGTGCCAAACCGTGAGTTGCCGCTCGGGTATTTCTGCTCGGTGACACCGCCGTAGTCCTGCTTCTTCAGGTGCCGCACTCGGGGACTCTCGCCTCGAATTCCTCACTCACCACCGCGTCTTGCACTCGGGCTCAGTGGTGCTGCCTTTTCCCATTTTCACGATCCTGAACGCATCAGCATGTGCTGGTGGCGTTTCCTATGCCTATGAATTTTTCATCCATCAAGCAAACCTGGTTTGCCAACATCCGGGGCGATCTGCTGGCCGGTATCGTCGTTGCCTTGGCACTTATCCCGGAGGCCATTGCGTTTTCCATCATTGCGGGGGTGGACCCCAAGGTCGGGCTCTACGCCTCGTTCAGCATCTGCGTGATCATTGCCTTTGCTGGGGGCCGCCCCGGCATGATCTCTGCCGCCACCGGCGCCATGGCGTTGGTGATGGTCACCCTGGTCAAAGAGCATGGCCTGCAATACCTGCTGGCCGCCACGGTGCTTACCGGGGTGCTGCAGATACTGGCCGGTGTGCTCAAGCTTGGAGCGCTCATGCGGTTTGTGTCACGGTCGGTGATCACAGGCTTTGTCAATGCGCTGGCCATCCTGATCTTCATGGCGCAGTTGCCCGAGCTGACCAACGTGAGCTGGGTGGTGTATGCGATGACCGCTGCTGGCCTGGCCATCATTTACGGTTTTCCGTACATCACCAAGGCAATTCCCTCGCCGCTGGTGACCATCGTGGTGCTCACCGCCATTTCCATGGCCATGGGGCTGGATATCCGCACCGTGGGCGATATGGGTGAGCTGCCCAGCAGCCTGCCAGTATTTCTGCTACCCGATGTGCCGCTGAACCTGGAAACCCTGAAGATCATCTTCCCCTACGCCGCCACGCTGGCGGTGGTGGGATTGCTGGAGTCGATGATGACGGCCTCCATCGTGGACGACCTCACCGACACCCCCAGCAACAAGAACCGTGAGTGCATGGGCCAGGGCGTGGCCAACATTGCCACGGGGTTCATCGGCGGCATGGCAGGCTGCGCCATGATTGGACAGTCGGTCATCAATGTGAAGTCGGGCGGACGCGGGCGCCTGTCGGCACTGACGGCAGGCACGCTGCTGCTGGTGATGGTGGTGTTTCTGGGCCGCTGGGTGAGCCAAATCCCCATGGCTGCGCTGGTGGCCGTGATGATCATGGTGAGCATCGGCACGTTCAGCTGGGATTCGGTACGCAAGCTGCGTGAGCACCCGTCCAGCTCGTCCATCGTCATGATCGCCACGGTGGTCGTCACCGTGTCTACCCATGACCTCGCCAAGGGCGTGTTCGTAGGCGTGCTGCTATCGGGCATTTTCTTTGCCCACAAGGTGGGCCGCGTGCTGCGCGTGGACAGTGCCAGCGAGGACGGGGGCCAAACACGCGTGTACCGCGTGGTGGGTCAGGTGTTTTTTGCGTCGTCTGAGGCGTTTATCGCCGGGTTTGACTTCAAGGAGGTGGTGCCCAGAGTGCGTATTGACGTGAGCCGAGCGCATTTCTGGGACATCACCGCCGTGAGCGCGCTGGACAAGGCCGTTCTCAAATTCCGCCGTGAAGGCACCGAAGTCGAGGTGATCGGCATGGACGAAGCCAGCGCCACGCTGGTGGACCGCTTCGCCCTCCACGACAAGCCCGGCGCCGTTGAACAACTCATGCATTGAGGAGACACCCCATGAACAAGGTATATGCCTGTATTGATGGCCTGAAGACCACCACCGCCGTGATTGACTGGGCCGCCTGGTCCGCCAACCGCCTGGGCGTTCCACTGGAGCTGCTGCATGTGCTGGAGCGTGACCCGGACAGCGCGGGGGTCACCGATTTCAGTGGCGCCATTGGCCTGGGTGCACAAGAGATGCTGCTTCAGCAACTGAGCGAATTGGATGCGCAGCGGGGGAAACTGGCTCAGGAGGCTGGGCGCCAGATGCTGGCCAGCGCCCAGGCGCGCGCCACGGCTCTCGGGGTGCAGCAGGTAGACGGACGCATGCGCCATGGAGACTTCGTGGATACGGTCGCCGAGCTGGAGCCCGATGCCCGCCTGTTCGTGCTGGGTGAGCACTACCAGGCGACTGCTGGCAGCAGGCTGCATCTGGACCATCACCTGGAGCGGGTGATTCGTGCAGTCAAACGACCGGTTTTGGTGGCGACTGCAGAGCAATTTGCGCCCCCTGAGCGGTTCGTGTTGGCCTACGACGGCAGCCCAACGGCCCTGAAGATGGTGGAGACGGTGGCCCGCAGTCCGATGCTCAAGGAATTGCCTGCGTTGGTGGCCATGTGTGCGGCAGACACACCTGCGGCACACGCGCAGTTGGGCGTGGCCAAGGGTCTGCTGCAGGAAGCCGGGTTCGCGGTGGAGACAACGCTGCTGCCAGGCGATCCCGACAACACACTCCCTCAGCTGCCGCAGTTGCAAGGCGCTGCCTTGCTGGTCATGGGCGCCTACGGGCACTCACGCATCCGCCACCTGGTGATCGGGAGCACAACGACAACGCTGCTGCGCATGAGCAAAGTGCCCGTGCTGGTCATGCGCTGACGACTGGGACGCGACAATCCGGTGCATGACGGGCTTGCGTACCGCAGCCCGTGAACAGGAGGTGATGGATGGGGTGGGTCTACTTGGTGGCTGCAGGTGTTTGCGAGATTTTCTACGCCGCCGCCATGCCGCGCACGGACGGGTTCAGCCGTCTCTGGCCCAGCGTTTTTTGCGGCGTGTTCATCGCGCTGAGCATGTATCTGCTGTCGCTGGCCACCCGGAGCATCCCCGCGGGCACCGCGTATGCGGTGTGGGTAGGCATTGGCGCCGTGGGCACTGCGGTCTATGGGATGGTGGTGCTGGGCGAGGACAGCAGCGTTTTGCGCTTGCTGTGCTTCGGGCTCATCATTGCGGGCATCGTCGGGCTCAAGCTGCTCTCGGCCAAGTGAGAGGCGGTGGGGTGCGTGTCACCCGTTCGGAAGGAAAGTGTTAGCCATGGACAAGTGGATTACCTACGCCGTCATTTCCATGTTTTTTGCGGGCTTCACATCGGTGATTGCCAAGATGGGACTGAATGGCATTTCCGGCGAGCTTGGGCTCACCATTCGCACGCTGTTTGTCTTTGGTTTCGTGCTGATGTTTGCTGCCTGGGCCGTACCCATGCAGGAGTTGTCCATGGTCACCGGCAAGAACCTCCTGTGGCTAGGACTGTCCGGGGTCACGACCTCGTTGTCGTGGATTTTCTACTACAAGGCGCTCAAGGTGGGCGATGTGGCCACGGTCGCACTGATCGACAAGGGCAGCGTGGTGGTGGCCATGTTGCTCGCTTGGATTCTGCTGCGCGAGGTCATCACACTGCGCATGGCGATTGGCGCGGCTCTGATCGTGGCTGGGTTGCTGGTCATCGCCAAGAAGCCGTAGAGCCGCAGTGGGCCCTTGCGCTGCGTCAGAGCAGCCTGAGGGCCAGAATCTCCACCAACGTCGGAGGAAGCGCGGCAATCAACAAACCTTGGGCTGGATGGTGTCACCAACATGATTGATCAGCGCTGCCACGAGTTGCGGCAGTTACCCGCTTCGGCAGACACCTCAGCGTGAACGCATCGGCATGACATGCACCCGGCTCAAGTCCAGCCGCACTCTGACAACACCCCCCACGCCCACTCCTTGGCGCTGAGGGCCAGATAGCGTTAGCAGCAGTCGGGCGTCGGGAACAGCTTTGAGTGCCAGCGTGATGAGGGAGATTTCCCCCAAGTGGCGGGCCTCCAGCACTTGGGCATCCCAATCGCTGGTGTCAGTCATGCGAGAGGCGGTCGAATCGACCAATGTGATTCCATCGCTGGGGATGATCCAGTGCACGGCTTGGCCTGATTGGATCTTTCCTTTGTCCCGCACGGTCAGGATGGATGCCTCGTTCGTTTCGTCACCGCCCATCCAAAGCATGCGCCCATAGCCTGGAGCACCATCCATCGCGCCTAGCCACTGCCCTCGATAGCGGTTCTGGATTCCCACCAAGTCCGCCACACGGGCATTGCGCGGGGCGTTGTTGATGGAGGCTGGCGTGCCCTGCTGCAGCACCTGTCCGGCGTCCATGACCACCAGCCGGTCAGCCAGCATGCGGGCTTCGTTCAGGTCGTGTGTGACCAGCACGATGGGCACGGACAGCTCGCGGCGCAGGTCGGCCAGCAGGCGATACAGGCCTTGTCGGTTCATTTGGTCCACCGCAGAAAACGGCTCATCGAGCAGCATCAGCCTGGGCTCACGCGCCAGCGCACGCGCCACGGCCACGCGCTGCTGCTGCCCTCCCGACAACTGCGAGGGCCTGCGCGACTGCTGCTCCTGGGTCAAGCCCACATGGTCGAGCCATCGCTGGGCCTGGACCGCACGCTCGGCTGAGGGCAGATGCAGCAGCGACAACGCCACGTTGCCCAACGCACTCAGGTGCGGCATCAGCGCATAGTTCTGGAACACCAAGCCCACATGGCGGCGTTGAGGCGGCACGAAGATGCCCTGGGCGGTGTCGCACCACACCTCCTGGCCGACCACGACACGTCCTCGCTCAGGCCTCATGAGGCCAGCCAAGACGCGCATCAAGGAAGTCTTGCCCGCACCAGAAGGCCCCACCAGTGCCACCAGTTCACCCGGCCCACAGCGCAGGCTGCCGCTGAGTGGCATGGGCAGCGTTTGTTCGACTTCAAGCTCCAGCGCCACGGCTGCTCCCGTGGTGCTCATCGGCGCACCGCCAGACGCGCAGAGGCAAAGAACGAGGCGCCCACCGCCACCAGGGAGAACAGCACCAGCACCAAGGCCATCTGGTTGGCACCTGCCAGATCAAAGGACTGCACCCGGTCGTAGATGGAGATCGCAATGGTCTTGGTCTCTCCGGGGATGCTGCCGCCCACCATCAACACCACGCCGAACTCGCCCAGGGTGTGCACAAACGTCAGCACCATGGCCGACAGAATCCCAGGCCAAGCCAGCGGCAGTTCCACGCGCCAGAAGGTCTGCCAGGCACTCAGCCCACTGACTGCAGACGCCTCGCTCAAATTGCGCGGAATGGCCTCAAAGGCCCGCTGCACCGGCTGGACCAGAAACGGGATGTTGAAGATCACCGAGGCGATCAGTAGCCCTAGGAAGTTGAACGTCAGCCGCACCCCCTGGGTGTCGGCCATCCAACGTCCAATTGCCGAGCCGCCCCCCAGAGACACCAGCAGGTAGTACCCCAGCACGGTCGGCGGCAGCACGAGGGGAAGCACCACCAGGGCCTCGACCCAGGACTTGCCCTTGAACCCCGTATAGGCCAACCAGCGGGCTAGCAGCAGACCGGAGGGCAACAGCACCAGCAGCGTCGCCGCCGCCAGTTCCACAGAAAGTATCAGGGCCTGCCAATCCATGAGGGGTGCACCGAGCCTTTATTCCTTGGGCATTGCAAAGCCGTAGCGCACCATGATCTCCTGCGCGGCGGGCGTCGAAATGTACTCGTAGAACGCGCGGGCAGCGGGTGGCGCGCCCTTGACCAGCACCATGCGCTGCTTCAGGGGATGGTGCCATGCCTCGGGGATGAGCTGGAACGTACCGAGCTTGGCCACGGAGGGGGACTGCGCCAGCGACAGGGCAATGATGCCGCCTTGGGTTGAGCCCGAGGTGGCGAACTGTGCGGTCTGGGAGATGTTTTCGCCGAGCACCAGCTTGGGCTGCACGGCATCCCACAGTCCGGCATGCTGCAAAGCCTCTTTGGCTCGCGCACCGTAGGGGGCATGTTCAGGGTTGGCAATGGCGAACTTCTGCAGGCGACCGTCCTTGAGGGCAGCAGCCAAGTCCTTGAACTCGCCATCGGCTTTGAGCGCCGAGCCGGTGGGGACGATGATGCCGATCCGCCCCAGCGCGTAGGCCCGGCCCCGATCCACGGTCTTGCCCGCGTCGGCCAACTCATACACGAAGCCCTCGTCGGCCGACATGAACAGGTGGAACGGTGCGTTCTGCAGGATTTGCGTCTTGAAGTTGCCCGACGAGCCGAAGACCAGCCTCAGCTTGTGGCCGGTCTCTTTCTCGAACCGGGCCGCGACTTCTTCCACCGCGAACTTGAGATCAGACGCAGCCGCCACCGTGGGCGGCACAGTCTGGGCATGCAGCGGAGCCGCGACGGCCAGGCCGATGAGCGCAGTAGCGCACCAGGAGCGAATCAGGGACAAGAGCGTGCGCATGGGAGGTCCTTGCAGAAACGGGACTGATGGGCTGATCGGGGGCATCGAAACCCACCAAGGAGTCGGGCGATATCTGCAGCGAGCGATATCCAATCGAAAGTATAACGACCGCACTGCGAAGACCGCTCAGCACGCTCGGCGACAATCTGACGATGCTCAAACCCACCCTCAGCTCATCGCCGCTGGAGTCCAAAACCCGCTTCCGGGTGCAGCTCAAGCACGCGGTGGCGATTGGTCCGGGCAAGGCCGATGTGCTGCAGGCGATTGCCGAAACGGGCTCGATTGCAGAGTCCGGGCGCCGCCTGGGCATGAGCTACCAGCGGGTGTGGTCGCTGGTGCGGGCGATGAACAACGACTTCATCGAGCCGCTGGTTGTCACGCAGCGCGGGGGCAATGCAGGTGGCGGGGCCCAGCTCACCGCGACGGGGGCCAAGGTGTTGCAGGTCTACACCAGCATCGCGCTGGAGGCTGAGCAGGCAGTGGCAAAGCGGTTGCCCGAATTGGTGAAGCTGATCCGCCCAGATGCCGGTTTGAAGGATTCCACCTGAACTCTCCAATGGCTGGTACGATTACGAACTTGGAGATGGCATTCCTCCTTCAACCGCCTCCTGCCCACGGGCAGAAGTGCTGATGATGCCTACAGACATTCCCGCTCGGGGGTGATGTAGGCACGCGTCCACGCAATGTCCACTCGTCCGGGTTTGTCTGTGCTTTCGCAACATAGACAACAACAGGACGTACATGAAGCCTTCCGGACGCCCCGAACTATTCGATCTGCTGCCCTATCTGGGCAAATGGCTGGTGCTTGCCAGTGCCGTGGCTGCCCTCGCCGGGTCGGCATCGGCCTTCTTCCTTTTTGCGTTGGACTGGGCCACTGGGACCCGGATAGCCAACCGCTGGCTCATCGGGTTGCTGCCCTTGGCAGGCTTTGCAGTGGGTTGGCTCTATCTGCGCTTTGGCCAACATGTCGAGGCAGGCAACAACCTGCTGATTGACGAAATTCACGATCCCAAAAAGGTCATCCCGCTGCGGATGGCTCCGCTTGTTTTGGGAGGCACCGTCATCTCCCATTTGTTTGGTGCCTCCGTGGGGCGTGAAGGCACCGCTGTGCAGATGGGTGGGGCGCTGGCAGATCAGTTCACCCACGTCTTCAAGCTCAAGCACGAGGATCGCCGCATCATCCTGATGGCGGGCATCAGCGCGGGCTTTGCGTCGGTTTTTGGTACACCGCTCGCAGGTGCAATTTTTGGGCTGGAGGTCCTGGCCATTGGGCGACTGCGCTACGACGCACTGTTCCCCTGCCTGGTTGCAGCCATCGTGGCCGATCAGGTCGGACTGCTGTGGGGAGTGCATCACACCCACTACGCGATGGGTGCCATTCCCCCCATAGCCCTGTGGCCGCTGGCGGTCATGGTCATCGCGGGAGCACTGTTCGGCCTCACGGGCAAGGTTTTTGCCGATGCAACCCATGCACTGAGCGCCTGGGTCAAGAAGCATGTGCGCTACGCACCGCTGCGTCCCTTCCTGGGCGGCGCTGTGGTGGCTGCCGCTGCGTGGTACCTGGGCGCCGACCGCTATATCGGGCTGGGCATTCCCACGATTGTGGAGGCCTTCCAGCAGCCGCTGGCGCCCTACGACTTTGCCGCCAAGATGGCGTTCACCATTGCCTCGTTGGGCACGGGTTTCAAGGGCGGGGAGGTCACGCCGCTGTTCTACATCGGCGCCACCCTGGGCAACGCACTGGCGCCGCTCTTCAACATGCCCGTGGCGTTGCTCGCTGGCATTGGCTTCGTGGCCGTTTTCGCAGGCGCTGCCAACACCCCCATCGCCTCCACCCTGATGGCCATGGAGCTGTTCGGTACGGAGATCGGGGTCTACGCGGCCATCGCGTGCATGGTGAGTTATCTGTTCTCGGGCCACACCGGCATCTACCGCTCGCAACGGGTGGGTCACGCCAAGCACCGCCACGCCCCCGAGGGCATCAAGCTGGGCGAATTGCCTGCATATCGCAAGGCCGAGCGTGAACGCGCCAGCACCGAATCCCGAGAACTCTGAGGTCCTTCCATGCAGAACATGACCGCACTGCGCTTGTATTTTCCCCAGTCAGCCCGTGTCAAGCCCACGCGGCTTTGGCACCACCTGTCCGCCCCCGCACTGAGCCACCATCTTTTGAAGGCAGCGCGCCTGGCGGGTATCCACCAGGCCATCGTGCACAACGTGCACGCGGGCTACTTGCCTGGCAAAAAGCTCACCCACCACCACATCGAATCCACACCGGCGCATCACCCGCTGTGCATGGAGTTGATCGATACCGAAGACCGGCTGCGGCACTTCGTGAAAGAGCATACGCAGGAGCTACGTCATGTGCATGCGGTGCTGTTCCAGTGTGAGCTGGCCTTGTAGCAACACGACGGAATCGACATGATTCGCTCGCTGTTGGCCATTTCGATGGGCGCCTCGGTGGGGGCGGTGTTGCGCTGGGCACTTGGCAACGCATTCAACGCGATTTTCCCGCTTGTTCCGCCCGGTACCTGGCTGGCAAACCTGCTGGGTGGGTACCTCATGGGCATCGCGCTCGCCTTCTTTGGGCAGCACACAGGCCTGTCGGTGGAGTGGCGGCTGATGATCGTCACCGGTTTCCTCGGCGGACTGACCACCTTCTCAACGTTCTCAGCAGAAGTCACCGCACTGATCCAGCAAGACCGCTGGTTGTGGGCCTGCGCCGCTATTTCTGCGCACGTTCTGGGTTCCCTGGCAATGACCTTGCTGGGCCTGGCCACCGTTGCCACTGTCAAGCCATTTATCTAGGAGCACTGCATGCAAGGCTATCAACTGACATTCTTCACCCAACAAGACCGTCGGCACGGCTGGAAGCCACTGGCGCAGTGGCTCGTCGAGACAGCGCGCGAGATGGGCATCAATGGGGTCACGCTCATCGCTGCGAGCGAGGGTGTGGGCCATGACGGCCGCTTGCATTCGGCCCACTTCTTCGACTTGGCAGATCAGCCCATCGAGGTCACCATGGCCGTGAGCACACCCGACGCTGAGCGATTTTTCCAGCGTCTGCTGGATGAAAAAATCAACGTGTTCTACGTCAAGACGCCGATTGAGTTCGGCGTGACCGGACCGCAAGCTGAATAAGGACAGGAGGCTGGCATGACAACTTCAACGGGCTGGTTTTACTGGGCGGCACTGTCCGCAGTGTTCGCAGCGCTTACCGCCATCTTTGCCAAGATCGGCATCCAGGGTGTGGATTCGGATCTGGCCACACTCATCCGCACGGCCATCATCATTGTCGTGCTCTCCGTTTTTGTGGTGTTGACGGGCAAATGGACCAACCCCATGGGTCTGCCTCCGAAGACCTGGCTCTTCCTGGGCCTGTCGGGACTGGCCACCGGGGCGTCCTGGGTGTGCTACTTCCGGGCACTCAAGATTGGCGATGCATCCAAGGTCGCGCCAGTAGACAAATTCAGTCTGGTGCTGGTCGCCCTGTTTGCCGTCCTCTTTTTGGGTGAGAGGCCATCCCTGCGGGAGTGGTCGGGCATCGCGCTGGTTGCGTCAGGGGTGCTGGTGTTGGCGTTCAAGCGCTGATGCAGAGCAGCCCGAGCAGCGAACCACCACCCCAGAAAAAACGACGCCCCCGGGGGCATGCTTTCGCAGAGGTCACACCGGAGGCTTGCTTTGCGTTGATGATATCAACAACGGCCAGTCCCAGAGCGATGCCTGCCTTTTAGGGGCATGTATCAGGCGCATGGTTGCTAACATGCGCGTGTTTTTTTCCAGTTTGCGCGTTGAGGTACGTCTGGCTCACCAGAGGCCTCGCTTGTTCACTTGAGCGAGTGCGTCGGACAGGGCTTGCAGCCTTTGCGCCTCCGTCAAAGCATCGGCCGCAGCCAGCAGTGGAGGCATCGGAACTCCGGCAACTTCATGTGTGCGCCTGAGCACCTGTTCCATCAAGCTGGTCCGTGGAATAAACACGTAGCGCACTTCGCAATCCAAGCCATGCGCCAAGCGCGCCAGGGTGTTCAGGGTAATGGTTCCGTTCGCCTCGGCCTGCTCCAGTTTGCGGGCCCCTTGGGCGGTCACCCCCAAACGCTCTCCCAGCGCCTCGGAACTCATGCCCAGAGCTAAACGCACCGTCTTTGTCCATCCGGATCTGGGCGTGGCATGTCGTTGCAGCTTCGCGAAATCGCAAAACTGACGGTCAAGTTCGGCCAAGCGGGTGAGATTCAGGCGGTTTTTCAAAGTTGGAAAGATCTTAGGCAACGGGCTGGTTGCCTGCTCAAGCGCAATGGAGCAACCGATTTGTTTCCATTCAGAGGACTGCGTACTTGGAACACAGAAATGGCATTCCGGCTCCGCTATCGTCGCAAGCCACGGCCTTGATCGGGACCAATTGGTCCCATATTAACTTGAATGATGAACGATGCTACGTTTGGAAAAAGCCACTCTCGGCAAATTTGGACCACAGGACATGATGGGCCTGATCACGTCAAAGGGCTGGGAGGCCATCTTGCCCGACGCACTCCCCGACAACCACTTGTTGCTCATGTCAGACCAAATCAGAGACCTTCTTTCCGGCGATGGCTGGAACGGCGGTGACCGCGAACCTGCGAGTGCAGCTCTGCCGCTGACCTTGTTGCTGCTCACCAAAGCCGGTGCCAACCCATCGGGAGATGGCTTTGAAGTCGGTCTCGAAACTCTGCAGGAGGCGCTATGTTTGCTCAACACCGCCGTTGACCGCGAGATCGTCAACCGAATGCTGCAGCGCCAAGATGCCACTCCGATTGGCACAGGTCTGATACAGGGACTTCAAATGCTGGTTCAGCACGCCAAAGAGGAAGCAAAATCAGAATGCCACGCCTAATCGGCAACGAGGCCTTTGAAGTCACTTTTGAGAGTCTTGAGCAGTTCACTTACCGAGGCCGCATCCAACTCCGGGCAATAGGCCACGGCAACCAGAGTCAAAGGATGGATCTGCATCTGCTCAGCCAAGACCTCTATGGTGCGGACACTGGGAACCTGGTGACCTTGCTCGATGCGGCTGATGTGCCTTCGACTCGTGGCCAGCAGCATGTCTTCCTGCACCAACCCGCGTGCCGCGCGCAGTTGGCGCAGCGCTCGACCAAAGTCGGCTTGGGGTGGAACACGCTTTCGGGAGGACATCCACCCGATTTCCGCCCAACGAGACCAAAAAGACCACGACCAACTAGTCTCATTGACATTAAATCCCCAACAGAAATTCAGTGGCTGTTGAAAAGCAGGAATTGAATCATCGACACGCCCATACTGTTTCTGGATTTTGATGGAGTCCTGCACCCAGAGCATTGCCATGAATCGAAGCACTTCTGCCGACTGCCCATTCTGGAGGATGCGTTGAGGCAGGTGCCCGGAACCAAAGTAGTGATTACGAGTACATGGCGACTGGAGCAGAGTTTGGCGGACTTGCGGAAAAGGTTCTCCCCGGACATCGCCAACATGATCCAAGGTGCCACTCCCAGGTACAGCGAACTGCAGAACGTTCCGAACACGTTGGTCAGCTATCAGCGGGAGGCAGAGTGCCATGCTTGGCTTTGGTCCAACAACTTGCGCCATTGCAATTGGCTTGCAGTCGATGACCGATCTTGGCTGTACAAACCGTTTTGCAAGTCGTTGTTATTGGTCGATGGTCGTGATGGGCTCACAGAAGCCGCCGCATACCAGTTGGTAACGCGTCTTCACAGGCTTTTGTAAAAGGAAACCGAGGGCGGTGGATCACACGTCGTCAGACATGGATGTTAGGGCGATCAGCTCGCCGCAGTGATGGCGGGCACCGATTTCGAAATCGCATAGCGATAAGAGTTTGTCTTTCAGTGAACATGACTTCAAGCCATTTGGAGCCCTACATACCAGCGTCCACTCCCCGCAGCGCTGACTTGATCGTGTACCTCGACCTCGATGGCGTGCTTCATCATGAAGCCGTCCTCTGGCACCCGAACCGTGGCATCTACATGAGTCCCTACGAAGCCTCAGGCCATACGCTGTTTGAGTGGCTTCCATTTTTGGAAGAGGAGTTGGCACCATATCCCTCAGCAGCACTGGTGCTGAGTAGTTCCTGGTGTGTCAGGCCAGGCTATGCCAAAACGCTTGAGCGCCTACCTGCGCAGCTTCGAGCCCGATTCATCGGGGGTACTTACCACAAGCGCGTCCATGGAGCCGATCCGTGGACTCTGGCATCGTTCCAGAGTACGCCCCGTGGCATGCAGATCCTGTCCGATGTGCGAAGAAGAAAGCCACGCCACTGGATCGCCCTGGACGATGACGTTGAGGACTGGCCCTCCCAAGCCATCGACAACTTGGTCGCTTGTGAGGGCAGCACTGGTCTCTCCAGCCCCGAAGTCCGCCGTGAACTTCGGCGAAAGCTGATGCGGTGTACAGCAGCTTGAGTGATTTGCGCTGCGTGAAAGGTGCGCAGCCAATCTTTTTAAGCCCTTCTCGCCAAGCTCTACTGAAACTGCACTTAGCGAGCCTCAGGATTTCTCAGTTCGTCAATTCGATCCAGCGCAGCCCATAGCGCTCCATATTGCCCGAATCGGGCCACCAGCCTCCAACGTCCCCTGCATCTGCCTGCACGAGTTCAAGACCATCGTCGGTTACCAAGCGAGTGTGCTCCGGGAAATCCAGAACGTAAGCGTCGCCCTCGAAGTCAATGACCGTTTTGACCCCAGACCAACCGAAATCATTGGATCCATTGTTCTTCCCCAGATCAATGAGGCCCACCACCTTGCCGACAGCTCCCTGCGGCAAGAACTCATCCGGAGCATTCAATTTACGGCCTTCGCCGGAAGCAAAAATCTGCATAGGTGATCTCGGTTGACGCATTCTGCTCAATGGTAGCCGCTCGGTGCTAGTCGCACGCTGTGGTTCGTAACCTGAAGCTCATCTGCAAGGCCTTCCTTGAAGTACACCGAGAAGGGGAGACGACATGGGCTCATCTGACAACAACCTAGGGATTACCCTTGGCTCCTAACCGGGTGTTTTGCACCGAAATTGAGATCACCCCGACCCAGAAGTTTAGTGCGAGTGCAAAGCTCCACGCCCCCCGCTTCCTTCAAGCTCTCGGGATACCTTCGTTGGCCCACACGGCCAACGACAGCCCTCCTTACCTCAGGGAAGGCCTCACGCACCCATTTGGTCAGCGTTCCACGACCGGGGTAGCCCAGAGCCCTCATCGTGACTGCGATGCATTGATCGTGGGTGAGGTAGTGCTCGACGGCCGCAGCTTTCTGCGCCTGAGAGAACTTTGGTTCACGGCCTGCATAGCCCATCGGCAGGTCGAGCTTGCGCTGGTACTCGTTGTACCAACCCTTCAAAGAACTCTTCGTTGGGTAGCCCAGTTGCCGGATGGTGGGCCTGACACGCTTGCCCAGCTTGATGTAGAGCTCAGCGGCTCGGATTCGAGCTTCGTAGGAATACATGAACTACTTTCAGGTAGTCCAAGTTTTTGTCCGCACCCCCCGGTGGGTTAGGTTTACGTGGAAATCAACACTTGGGGACAAAGCTGCAACAGCACACCTCGTCACTGAGCAGGCCGCTTCAGGGCGCGGAGCGCTGGGTGCGTTCATGGTGACGCTCACATCTTGCTCGGCGCATTGACGCCGAGAATCGCGAGGCCATTGTGCAGCACTCGCGCTGTAGCGGCGACTAGCGCCAAACGGGCTTTCTTGACACTCTCGTCAACAACCAGAATGCGCTCGGCGTCATAGTAGCTGTGATAGCTGGCGGCCAGTTCGCGCAGGTAGAAAGTGACATCGTGCGGCGCGAAATCCTTCGCCGCTGCGGTCAGCATGTCGGGGTACTTGGCGAGCAGCAGCATGAGTTCCTGCGCAGCCGGGCTTTCGAGTGCCAAAAGTTCAACGTCGTGCAAGGATGCCACGTCGCCGCCCCAGCTCGCCAACACCGAGCAGATGCGCGCATGCGCGTACTGCACGTAGTACACCGGGTTGTCATTGTTCTTCGTCACTGCGAGGTCGACGTCGAATGTGTATTCGGTGTCGGGTTTGCGGCTCAGCAGAAAGAAGCGGACCGCGTCGGTGCTGGTCCATTCGATCAGATCCCGCAGCGTGACGTAGCTACCAGCGCGCTTGCTTATCTTGACCTCCTCCCCACCCTTCATGACGCGTACCATCGTGTGCAGCACATAGTCGGGGTAACTGGCTGGAATGCTTTTGTCCACACCCTGCAGGCCGGCGCGTACGCGTGCGATGGTTCCGTGGTGGTCAGTCCCCTGGATGTTGACGACCGTGTGGAAGCCCCGCTCCCACTTGGAAACGTGGTAAGCCACGTCGGGCACGAAATAGGTGTACGTGCCATCGCCCTTCTTCATGACGCGGTCCTTGTCGTCGCCGTAGTCGCTCGACCGAAGCCACAGCGCGCCGTCCTGCTCGTACGTTTTGCCGGCGGCCACAAGCTTGAACACGATCGATTCGACTCGTCCGCTAGAGTACAGGCTGGACTCAAGGTAGTAGTTGTCGAAGCGCACTCGAAACGCCTGCAGATCGAGATCTTGCTCCCGACGCAGGTAGGCCACGGCGAATTGACGTATGGAGTCAATGTCGTCGACGTCGCCGCTAGCGGTGACCGCGCGGTCTTCCGATTTCACGGTCTTCTTTGCCTTGAAGTCCTCGGCAATGTCGGCGATATAGTCGCCGTTGTAAGCCGCAGCCTTTTCGCCGCTCGGCCAATCGGCGTCGCCCGGCTTCAGGCCCCTGGAACGCATTTGCACACTTCTGGCCAGCGTCTGAATCTGAACGCCGGCGTCGTTGTAATAGAACTCGCGGTACACCGCATCGCCCTGCGAGGCGCGCAGGTTGCAGATGGCATCACCCAACGCCGCCTGGCGGCCGTGGCCCACATGCAGTGGGCCGGTCGGGTTGGCCGAGACGAACTCGACCAGCACCTTTTCGCCGGTGGCCGGCTGGCGACCGTACGCCTCACCAGCGACTAGCACTTCGCGCACCACCTGCTGCTTGGCGGCTGCCTTCAAACGGATGTTGAGGAATCCGGGGCCGGCAATCTCGACCGCCTGCACCCACTGCTCGAACGCAGGCTTCGCCAGCAAGGCCGCGCTCAGTTCTTCGGCGAGTTCGCGCGGCTTGCGGCCGAGCGATTTGGCGAGTTGCATTGCAGCAGTGCTTGCGAAATCGCCGTGCGCCGCCACCTTGGGAGACTCGAACACGCCTTTGGCGCCAGCGCCGGGCGAGAATGATTCGAGCGTGTTCGCGAGCGCTGCGAGCAGCTCCTGTTTAACCAATAGCATCCGCGAATTTTAACGGGGCAAACCTGAGACCGGCGCACCGAGTCACCGAGCATCCGACTTAGGTCGCTAAATATGACTGGTTCCGGCCCGGGGCGGCTGTCACCTTCAACCCCTAAAGGACAAATACGCAATGAAAGAGTCCCTTTCCCCAAAAGGCGCTCGGCGTCTGTCGCTCCTTCGACACCCACGCGCAAGACAAGATTGCTGCACCGGCCAATGCTGCCGGCACGAACTGCAACGCCAAGGCAATGGACAAAACGGTCATCCGCTCGTCGCCGCCTCCAAGTCCAGCTTCGTGAAGAAGTGTGAAGTTGCCGCCAACGGCTGATCGCTGCGCGGACGCGAGTTGCGTCACTTGAAAAAAGCCTGCTGTGTTCGTGCTTTCTGCTGCCCGGAGCGGCGTGGCTATCTGCCAATAAATAACGCACGTAAGGCAGAACGGGATCACCGGAATCAGGTGCGCCTGCACCACCCCCCAACCTGTGCGCTCTACGCATTGCGTCTTTCGCCGCAGTAAGACACAACGGAACCAAAATTCACCGTTGCAATCGTATCGGTCCGAGTCGGACTGCCCGCACCAATACCTGATAGCTGCGCTACCTCGACGCCAAGCACGAGCAGGACTACTCGACAAGTTGACTGGCGCGTTGTACTGACCTGATCGAAGCGGCGACTACTTTCGAGACGAGTCCTCGTGGCTAGGTTCGCGCGTCAGGGAGCGCGACCTCTGAGAAGTGCTGTCGGATGAAATCCAGTTTGGGATCGATATAGCGACGGCAGAAGGGCCTGTTCGGATCGTTTCGATAGTAGTTCTGGTAACGCTCCTCCGACGCCCTGAAACTTCTAAATGGGACAACGAGGGTATGCACCGCCTTGCCAGACTCGATGGCGAAGCGAGCTATCACCAGCTCAGCCTCATGCCGCTGGCTATCTTCAAAGATGTAGATCGCACTTCGGTACTTGCCACGGGGGGAGCGGGCCCTGGTAGCAGAATGTGTTCTTAGATGCACCTCGGAAAGCGTTGCCAAGCCAATAACCGAGGGGTCAAAGGTAACGATCACCCCCTCTGCCCAAGTATCTGCGGGCGCGCCCGCTTGGACAAAACCCTGGTCAACCTGGGCGACTCCGCGCAACGCTTGGAACACCCCTTCTGTGCACCAATGGCATCCGCCTCCAAAGCCAAGCTTCGCCATCTTCAGCTCCCACTCAAAGGCGTAATTTTCGACGTGGGCCTGCCCAGTTGGACACCACGAATGAGGGGAATGAACCGCGCCGAAACTTGGTCCACTTGGACGTCAGTGCAATGACTCGTGCCTTCACCGATCCTAATATCTGAATTGATCGGATAGCTGTTCGTCCTCATGCTCTTCAGAGCATCCGAGGTGGTTATCCCCGCACATTTCGGTGAAATCAAAGAGTGTCGGAACGGTGCAGCACTGGTTTTTTTCATCGCTAGGACTTTCTCATCATGGCTTACACCGGAGCCAACACCGGATACCACCACGAATGGTGATTCATAGAAAATCAACTACTTCTCGAAAGCTGCATCGAACTCGGCATGCTCCATCTCACTTCCCAAAAATTGATCCCGTAGACGCGCTGGTATTCGAGGTAGTTGGCCCCGGACCGCGCAAAGAGCACTGGACAGAATCCAGCAGCCGACTAGACCCGAGGTGGGCAGAAAAGCTGGCATCCTGAACGAGGATTTCGCTCTGCCCGCTGGCATCGTTGACATGAAAAAACCGCGCAATCCCTTGAGCGGGCAGATAGACGAGTGTTCACGGGCGTGTCCGAATTTTTGTGTAAACGGTTCGGACTTCAATTGACGGAGATGCGGTCTCCGAACTCAATGGTAAAGCGGGTCAGCGCAGCCTTCCAATCCCGGATGGGCATGGTCCACTTCTGGCTG
>Ga0308157_10002569_pt1 | contig 29213 bp, 24 predicted proteins | sample PhyBR1_FD_201035 | JGI IMG/M metagenome (GOLD analysis project Ga0308157, IMG submission 201035) | Phyllosphere microbial communities from UC Gill Tract Community Farm, Albany, California, United States - DLSLB.R1 | ecosystem: Host-associated > Plants > Phyllosphere > Unclassified | place: USA...
TACCTTCCTACCTATCGTCGAGTAGAGGAAAATCTCGCAAAATTGGGAATTAAAGGAATTGATGACAGCGACGATTTTGACGTCTACGATGACGACCTCGAAGAACTTGAACCTCATTCTGAAGAGACGCTTATTCATTTTGGGATGGATGATGTGACAAAAAGATTTCTGGATATTACTCAGAAAATTAAAAATGATACGATGGCGTCGTATTCAAAAATAAGCGGTGGCATGCTAGATGAATTATTGCAAATGCCGAACTTTTCTAATGATCTCGCCGACTTCAAATATCTTCAAAACAATGAAGATAAGTTAGACTTGGTTTTAAAGCGAATCGGCTCTTCAATCAGCGACAATGGTCGTAGCAAAATTCTGCAACTGGTTAAAACTGGAGAAATTGCACACGCCAGATATCAACCGATCGCGTATTTTTTAGGAAACCTGATAAAAATTTACGAAGAACAAAAAGTTTTTGATCAGCAAATTAATCGATTTGTCGACACCATTAATAAATATTTCAGCGACAAAGAAATGGTATATGACGAAGTCGATCCGAAAATTTACATTAAATCCAAGAGATCTAAAAAAGTAATCGAACTCAACACACTTTCATCAGGTGAAAAGCAGCTTATCGCCATTCTTTCTCTAATTTACTTAGAAAACCAGAAATATGCTGTAATCTTCGATGAACCCGAACTTTCCCTCTCCACGGAATGGCAAGAAAAACTGCTACCTGATTTAATGAAGTCGGGGAATTGTGAGTTTTTGTTAGCAGCAACCCATTCACCTTATATATTCGCGAATGACCTTGCCAATTGCGCTCGACCGATGAACGTTACCTACAGTGAAGAGGAAGCAAGCAATGGCTAAATTGAGAAAAGATTTTCCGCATGTTCTTCTAAATTTTAATAAACGCTACGGAAACCCTTCTCGCCCTATACTTGCAGTCGTTGAAGGAAAAGACGAAGATTATTACCGTCCAAGGTTGGCAGGGTTCACCCAAGGAAAGGCAATTCATTTTATCGACGCGGATGGAAAAGATAATGTTATAGATATGAATTCACATCTAAAAAACTCTTCCGATGCATATGATTCCAATCGATATATTCTTTTCGCTGACAAAGACTATGATGATTCAGAGGGAGATGATAGATTATACATAACAAGCCGTCACTCCGTCGAAAATTTTTATACTTGTCCAGATTCTTTCAGGAGCCTACTCGCAAACAAATTTGGTTTGTCACAGCCTGAGCATGATAATGAAGTTGATACAATAGTGATTATTTATAAGTCTTGGATGCATCAGATCGCGAAAGAAGCTTTGTATTTCACCGCTTGGCTTTATTGGCAGCTAAGAGAAGCGCCTAGAGTTGATGGAAAACCACCAAGATTAAACTTAAACGGTACTAATTTTAGCAATTTTTTCGAAATCCGATTTAATCAATTATGCGAAATTGAGATCGTCAAAAAATTTTCGCTAGAGGGCGCAAACGTATTCTTTCCACATGCTGCCGAGGCGAATGTAGCTCGTATAGAGGAAATAGCATCCGAGATGGATGGCAAGGATATTTTTGATTACTTCCGTGGAAAATTTATCATTGAGATTTATGAGTTAATTCTTGATGCCCTCAAAGTAGATTCGCGAAAAGATAATCCGTCTATCTTTCGAGAAAAACGTAAAGCATCATTAACATGGAGCAATCAAATATTGGCTGAATTCTCATCTTTCGCGGAAACTCCAAATTGTCTGTCAAATTTTCTGAGGGCTGCATTTCCGTGAGCGACAACCAAGAATTTAATGCTTCCGAAAGGACATATCGCCAAACTCAGGAATTTGATCGCAATCAGAAGGATCGAATTCTTACGTTATTGCAGCTAAAAACAAAGTGTCTCGTGCAAGATGACGCATTGAGGATAGCATTTGATTTTCATAGCCCATCGAGTTCCTTTTTTACAGCAATCGCTGGCGCAGTCGATTGTTTGTTGTTTGCTCAAATCAATGAAGAGGCAACAGCATGTCTGGAAAATGGCGGTCCTATCGGTGAGCTTTTGGCGTCAATTTTCAATGATGCGCACGAAAAACAGATTCCGTTGAAAAGCGTACTTCCTGCTTTACAGGATATGGAAAGCTTGTTTCATGACAGGGGCGATTTTGTACTCGGCAGTATATATTTAGACTTTATCGTAACTACGTATTCGGCATTTGAAATGTATATGGAGTTGATCTATGACCAGCTTCGCCTAGTTCACCCTTCCTCGGGTCGCCGTCTAAAGCTTTTAAAGAGCCTAATCACCAAGTACAATAAAGCCCCGGAGGAAACCAAAAACCATATTCTCGGATGTATAGCAAAAGTTAGCGACTATGTCTCCGGGCGCGAGAAGATTGAATTCGTTTTATCTAAACTACCTAAGGAAAGTAACAGGGATCGTGCAAAAGATCTCACTACTGTTAAATTCTATTCCAACACGAGAAATAGTATTCACAAATTGGGGGTGAGCTCATCGCGTGATAGTTTCCGATACACACTGGGTGGAAGAAATTTGGCCCATGACAGCGGCGCCCCATTGCTCACAGAAGATCGAAGCGATATCGTTCGCCTCTGTCGGGAGCTGGTAGATATATATAGTGATGTGGTAGCTGAAAACATAGACTTGGCATCCGATATCTTTCTTAACACGATAAGAGAGTAAAGCTGAACGCTATTACTGCAAATCAGCTTTAGTGAACAACAATCGAACTTCCGGTCGGCGGACGGTCCCACAACTCCATCTGGTCCTGTTCTGGTCCACTGAGCAAGCTGTAGCAGTGCTAAGAAAGCTTCGAAATGCAGCCGCTCCACTAGCTAGTTCCGAGCCGCTCCAAGATTCTAACGGACTTTTAATCCGTTGGTCGCAGGTTCGAATCCCGCACGGCCTACCAAGAATTATCAAGGAAGCCCACGAATTTCGGTTCGTGGGCTTTTTTGCGTCCAAGGAGATCTGCATGCGCAACGTCTTGCTCTGGCTATTCGCTTCCATCCTGTCGGCATCCGTGCTTGGGTGCGCCTCCCCCCATCCCGCGAAACCGCCCTCCGAAGATTTGCACTCGACATTGTCGCGGCTTGCGTCAAAACATCATGTTTGCGCCGTGGCGATCGCCACGATCAAAAACCGAAAGCTGGATGCAATGGATTTCGCCTCAGGCTGCGATCCTGCGTTGGCCCCCAACGCGGACAGCGTATTTCAGGCCGCCTCGCTCAGCAAGCCGCTCTTCGCCTACGAGGTGCTGAAGCTGGTAGCTCAAGGGAAAATGGAACTTGATGTGCCCATCATGCACTATCTGCCTCAGGGTTATCGGCACCGGTTTCAACCGTTGAAGGCTGAACCGTCCGATCTGGTGACCGATCCTCAAATCCAGGCGGTCACCGTCCGCATGCTGCTGAACCACACGTCCGGCCTGCCGAACTGGGCGTCCGGTCCACTGAAATTCGATTCGGCCCCTGGCGCGAAATGGGGATACTCCGGGGAAGGTTTCGTGCTGTTGCAGAATGCTGCGGAGGCGGTGACCGGCCAGCCCTTGGACCAGCTTATGGACACCCAGGTATTCACACCGCTGGCCATGGATCATAGCGACTACGTCTGGCACGGCCGCCTTGCTGAAAATATCCTGCCTGGGACCAAAGCGAACGGGACGCCCAGAGCGACAAAAGACTTCAAGCGGCCGGTCGCAGCGTTTTCCCTCTAGACCAGCGTTGCGGACTATGGAAAATTCCTGGCCGCCGTGCTGAACGACGACCGAGTGCTCAAGCAGATAACCGCGTCGCCAGTGGAGTCCGATCAAAGCTTGAATCTGAGCTGGGGGCTAGGCTGGGGAATCGAGCGAAGCCGGGACAATCTCTACATTTGGCAATGGGGCAACAATACCGGCTATCGTGCATTCGTTATCGCATCGCCCCGCACGGGTGACGGACTGGTGATGTTGACCAACAGTGAAAATGGTTTGAAACTGGCCGAGCCCATCACGCAAAAGGTATTACCAGACGAGCACAAGCTCTTCCGGTTTCCTGCATTGGGCGGAGGCATGACGGAATCTTTATGCGAAAGCTTGTACTTATGTTTATGACGAAGCGGCCGAGAGCATACCGCATGTGGGTAGCGGGCGGCGTGCTGTTTGCGCTGCCGCTGGCGCTCGCCAATGCCAGCACCTGCTATGGCACGCCAGCGAATGGCCGCCTGCAAGATGGCGTGCAGCTTCCTGCGCAAGGCAAGAATTTTGTTCCCTACAGCAGTGTCGGCGTCGCGCTGGGCCGGACCTATGTGCATCAAAGCATCCGCGACATCGTAGTCGACGCTTACGACGGCGTGTATCGAGCCACGCCAGACAAGCGCTTCATGTACGGCGAAACAGGGCTGGCCAACGGCGGGCAAATCAAGCCGCATCACACTCACCAGGCCGGGCTATCGGTCGATTTCATGGTGCCCGTCCTCGACAGCAAGAACCAACCGACGCTGCTGCCGTCGAATGCGCTGAACAAGTTTGGCTATGGTCTTGAGTTTGACTCGAACGGCGTGCTGGGTGATCTGCATATCGACTTTGAAGCCATCGCAGAGCACCTGCACCAGTTGGCCCGCGCGGCAGAAAAACGCCATGTGAAAATCGAGCGGGTGATCTTCCAAAAAGAACTCGCGGAACGGCTGTTTCAGACATCACGCGGGCGCGATCTACGCGCCCCCCCCTGCCCTTCATGAAAACCACGCCGTGGATCAGGCACGATGAACACTATCACATGGACTTCGTGCTGCCGTGCCGCCCACTCAGCGCCTACCGTGGGCCATCGCCGTGACAAGATCTGTGAGTACCGATTCAGATCGCAGGCGGCACGTAACCCTTGCCCGCACAATTCCCGGACGGACTTGGAACGTAGAACTGCGACAGTTGCGGGTCCACGAACAAAGAAGTGCTGGTATTGGTGCCAAAGCTGGTATTGAAGGTCGCAGCATCGTAGACGCGCGTCACCGGGGAATCCTTTTGCGTCTGGAACATCACCAGGCCGGAGTTATTGGAATAGGCGGCAGCGGGCTTATAGCAGTTTCCGCTGAATTCCACGTCGTGATAGTTCCCGTTCGTCGTCACCAAGCGGACCACCATGTTCGCAGAATCGACCAGGATATTATTGTTAAAAGTGGCGCCCGTTATGACGACGGGTCCCTTGTAGAACAAGCCATCGGCGCCTTCCGGTGTTGGCCGTTGCGCGTGCCCCCATCCAGTGCCTGATTGGATGCAGGTATTGTTATTAAACCTGACGTCGGCGACTGTGGAGAGCGCGACACCGGGGTCAACTTGGTACACCAATTCGTAACAGTGCTCCGATTGTTTTGACAGATTATTCCTGAAGGTGATTCCGTTCACGGTGGAGGTGGTGGTAAAGCCCTGCCCGGTCATGGCGGCATCGTAGATCTGCCAGAAGACATTATTCGTCACCAGGACATCCTGTGCCGACTGGAAGATTTCTATGCCATTGCCGTAACGCGTTGCGCCATCGCTCTTGAGGCTGCCCCCGGCATAACTGATGTCCAGATTGTCGAGCGTGATACGTGAGCTGTTGGTGGCTTGCACGCCGTGGCCGCCGGTGTAGCGAATGTCGAGATCATGCACCACCACATCCGACGACGATCGTATGTCGACCACGTTACGGGCCAACGCAACCTCCAGTTGCTGCGAGTGCACCGCCGCCGGGTTCTCGCGGGAGTAAAATTTGAGGCGCTTGTTGATGGCGTCGTACCAGAACTTGCCATTCTGGTTCAATTCGGCCTCCGTCATGACCTTGGTGCCGACCACTACCTGACTGGAATCGAAAATCACATTACCCACGTCGGCATCGATGAATTTATTGATGTCGCAGGCGCGAAAGCTCATGGCGTCGATGTTGAGGGTGCCGGTGGTGGCCATATTACCCAGGAACAGCCGGACCTGGCCATCGGTCGCCGTTGTATTGGCTCGCAGATAAACGTCGTACTTGGACCAGTCAGTCCCGAACGAGGGACGGAAGTTATGCAGCGGACTGGTGTAATCGCCGGCATTCGTCCCGACACGGATATCGGACTGCATGGTCAGTGCTGCGCTGGCCTTGGCCCAGAAAGAAAGATGGTAGCAACTGCCGCTGACCAGACTAACCGCCGGGGAGCGCAACTGGATGTCGGTGACATTGACCGCTGTTTGGCTGAGCTGGACTTTGACGCTGGATGTATTAGCATTGGTCGCCGCCAAGTATTGCGCAGTATCCAATCCGATGGCGCCGCCGTTCACCGCGTACGCGGTCCATCCGCTCAGGCTGCCGAAATCCCCGCTGGCTATCTGATTAGCTGATTCCGTATCCGCCACCTGCGATACCCAGATGCTGCTACCCGGGCTGGTTTGCACCCAATCGCTCGACTGCGTCAACGATACCGAACCCATCAAGCGCGGCTTCTCACCACTACCATAAGCGCCGTAGGTGATAGGGTTGCCAGGCGTACCGCTGCGCGTCGCGAGCACAGCGTCGCGCCACTCGCCTCCTCGTTTGAAGAGAACCGTCGAGCCTGCCGGGAGAGCGGTCTTCGAGACTTTGTAGACCGACTTCCAGGCCGTCTCCGGCGTCAGCCCGCTGTTATCATCATTGCCCGCGTTGTCGACGTAATATTGCGCGGAGTGGGAGGACGCGCTGACTGCCAGCAGTGCCGTCATCAATATGCTGCATTTATATCGTATGGTCATAATATTTGCGGGAATGTTGGTTTGATTGCCAAAATTATACTATACATGTAGACAACATTTACCAGTTCATTCCCTGCAATCACGGCCAGCTACACCCCGTTTGTCACGCGCGGCGCCATGCGATCCAGCTCGGCCACCGCGTCATCAGGCAGCACGAACGACCCCACCGCGATATTCTCGCGCAAATGCGCCAGTGACGACGTCCCCGGAATCAACAGGATATTCGGCGAGCGGCGCAGCAGCCACGCCAGCGCCACCTGATTGGGCTTCGCCTGCAAGCGCGCGGCGACGGCCGACAGCGTCGCCGACTGCAACGGCGAAAATCCACCCAGCGGAAAGAACGGTACATACGCGATGCCATCCTTCGCCAGCGCATCGATCATCGCGTCGTCCTGCCGGTGCGCCAGGTTGTAGTGATTCTGCACGCAGACAATCTCGCACATCGCCCGCCCTTGCGCCACCTGCGCCGCGGTGACGTTGCTTAGACCGATCTCGCGCACCAGGCCCTGACGCTGCAGCTCGGCCAACGCGGTCAGCGGCTCCTCGATCGAACCCTCGGCTGGCTGCATCGGATCGATCATCACCCGCAGGTTGACCACGTCCAGCACATCCAGCCCCAGGTTGCGCAAGTTGTCGTGGACCGCCTGCCTCAATTCATCAGCAGAGCTGGCGGCCAGCCAGGACGCATCCGCGCCGCGCCGGGCGCCGATCTTGGTGGTGATGACCAGGTCGTCGCGATAGGGATGGAGCGCTTCGCGTATCAACTGGTTGGTGATGTGGGGGCCGTAGAAATCGCTGGTGTCGATATGATTTATACCGTTTTCGACGGCCGCCCGCAGCACGGCCAAGGCGCCGGCGCGGTCGGCCGGCGGGCCGAAGACGTGCGGCCCGGCGAGCTGCATGGCGCCATAGCCCACGCGCTTGACCGTGCGGCTGCCGAGCTTGAAAGTGGTGAAAGATTGGTTCATCTGAATTCCTCCTGTTTAAGTAGAGGCCAGTGTAGACGCGCAGCCGGCGTTCGATAAGTGGGTATAATCAAGACACCCCGTACGAAATTCCGCACAATGAAAATCGACCTCGCCGACCTCACCGCGTTTCTCGCCGTCGCCAACGCAAAAGGTTTCCGCGAAGGCGCACGGGCCAGCGGGCTCAGCGCATCGGGGCTGAGCGAGGCGGTGCGCCGGCTTGAAGCGCAAGTCGGCGTGCGGCTGCTCCACCGCACCACCCGCAGCGTCGCCACCACCGAGGCGGGCGAGCGTCTGCGGGCCCGCCTCGGCGCCGCGCTGACGGAGGTGGAAGCCGCGCTCGATGCCGTCAATGATTACCGTGGCCGCCCTTCAGGCACGCTCAAGCTCAACGTCCCCATCAGCGGGGCGCGCCTGATCCTGCCGGCCATCGTCTCGCGCTTCCTGGCCGCCTATCCCGAGATCCGGCTCGACATCACCGCCGACGATAATTTCGTCAACGTGCTGGAGGCGGGCTGCGACGCCGGCATCCGCTACGACGAGCGCCTGGAGCAGGACATGATCGCCGTGCCCATCGGTCCACGCATCCAGCGCTTTGCCGCGGCCGCCGCGCCCTCCTACCTCGCCCAACGCGGATACCCCGTCCATCCGCGCGACCTGCTGCAGCACGACTGCCTGCGCCTGCGCTTCGCCGGACGGGCCATGCCGCCATGGGAATTCGCCCGCGACGGCGAGACCGTGCAGATCGACGCCGAAGGCCCGCTGTACGTGCAAGGCGGCGCGATCGCCGACCTGTTGGTGGAGGCCGCCGTCGGCGGCAGCGGCATCGTGTATCTGTTTGAAGACTGGCTGCGCCCCCACCTCGACAGCGGCGCCCTGGTACCGGTGCTGGAACCGTGGTGGCTGGCGTTCTCCGGCCCCTTCCTTTACTACCCGGGACGCCGGCTGGTCCCGGAACCACTTCGCGCCTTCATCGACTTCATCCGGGAACCGGATCGGATACAACAATAACCGCGCAAAAAAAAACGCCAGCAAGAAGCTGGCGTTTGATTTGGCGCGTTGCGCTTATTTGGCGCGGCGGCGGCGTGCGATGAAGCCGATCAGGCCCAGGCCGCCCAGCAGCATGCCGTAGGTTTCCGGCTCAGGGACGGGGGTGGTGACGTAGCTGCGCTGGCCAGTGTAGAAACCGACGTTCGAGAAGCCGGGAATGCTGCTCGGGCTCTTGACGTTGTTGAGCCAGTTGATGGCCCAGCTACCGGTCAGCGTCTGGCCGGCCAGGATGGCCTGGTCGTTGAACAGGAAGCTGCCGACATTATTGCCAGCGTGGAAGGACAAGGCCAGGTCCAGCGTGGTGTTCTTGGTCGCGCTGGTGTTGGTGACCGTCCAGGTGCCAGTGGTGTGGCTGGCCGCTTCCGTGAAGGAGAAGGTCAGGCCATCGGTCGGTGCCTTGTCGGAGAACACCAGCTTGTTGGTCTTTTCATTGTATTCCACCGTTTCGGCCAGGCTCCAGCCCTTGGCTGCCGTACCGGAAGCGCCGACGAACGCGCTGTCAAAACCGGCGGTGGTCTGGATAGGGTTGATCTTGCTGCCTTGGATCAGAACATATTTATCCGAATTGTCGCCAGCCAGTTTGACGTCTTTCGCGCTGCTCGTGCCAGGACCGTAATTGGCAGCCTGCGCGACAGCGGCGACGAGGGTGGTGCTCAACAAGGCAATTTTAAAAAAGGTGTTCATTGTGATGTTCGGTTAAGGTTGATAAAAAATTTCTATTTTGAAATTTAAATTTCCTAAATGCATGGCCGAAAGATATCACCCTCGGCATATAAGTACAAGAAATATATTTGTAATTTCCACAAGGAAACAAAATACCTCCGGGCGCCGCGCCAAGGACTTCCGCCACCTGATGCGCTTTGACAACAGTCAATTGTTAAAGAGCAAAGTGCCGTGTATCGTGGAGCATCTGCTGTTGCTCGACTTTCAATATGAAACAGTTCCCCTCTCCGCGCGTTGCGCGCATGCGCATGGCAGACTTCCGGTCCGGCTGGCTGATCGCCCTGGCCTTGTCGGCCTGGCATCCAGGTTCGTTCGCGGCAGCCCAGCCGGAGGATGAGGACCTGGCCCTGTACGGCATGGACCGCTCCGCCATCAGCCTGGCGACCGGCTCGGTCCAGACGCTGCGGCGCGCGCCGGCGGTCGCCTCGGTGGTGACGGCCGAGGATATCGCCGCCATGGGCGCGACCGACCTGGACCACGTGCTGGAGGCGGTGGCCGGCATCCACGTCACGCGCGTGGCGACCATGTATGCGCCCAACTACATCATTCGCGGCATCGGCGCGGGTGGCGTCACCAATCCCCAGGTGCTGGTCCTGCTCAACGGCCTGCGCATGAACACCGACTACAACGGCGACAAGGGCAATATGTGGGCCAGCATGCCGCTGACGAACGTGGCGCGCATCGAGATCATCCGTGGCCCCGGCTCGGCGCTGTATGGCGCCGACGCCTTCGCCGGCGTCATCAACATCATCACCAAGACGGCGGAGCAAATGCCGGGCCTGCGCGTGGGCGCGCGGGCCGGCTCGTTCAACGCGCGCGACGCCTGGCTGGAATACGGCCGCAAGCAAGAACAGCTGTCCATCGCGGCCTATCTGCAAGTGGGCCGCACCGACGGCGCCGACACGCTGGTCGAGGCCGACGCGCAGACCCTCAACGACCGCCGCTTCGGCACCCATGTGAGCAAGGCGCCCGGCCCGATGAACACCGGCTACAACGCCTACGACGGCAGCCTCGACCTGTCCTGGCGGCGCTGGCGCTGGCGCACCAACCTGAAATGGCGCGACAACGTCGGCACCGGCCTTGGCGTCAATTCCGCCCTCGATCCCGACCACCGCGCGCGCAGCGGTTACGCGGCCAGCGAACTGTCGTGGACCGCCCCCGACTTCGCCAACGACTGGAGCGTGGGCGCATCGCTGAGCTATATGTTTTTCACCGAGCAGTCGCCGGACGGCTTGGGGCTGTTCCCGGCGGGCGCGCGTATCGGTCCCAACCTTTTCCCGAACGGCATGATCGGCGGCCCCGGCCGCTGGGAACGCAATCTGCGCAGCTCGGCCTTCGCCACCTACAGCGGCGTGAGCGGACACGCGCTGCGCCTGGGCGCGGGCCACGACGACCTCTACCTGTACGGGGTCGAGACCATGAAGAACTTCCTGATCAGCCCGGCCGGCATCCCGATCCCGACCGGCGCCGTGATCGACTACGGCCCGATCCAGCCGCACATCCGCCCCCAGCGCCGCAAGATCAACTATGTGTACGCGCAGGACGAGTGGCAGTTCGCGCGCGACTGGGCGCTGACGGCCGGCGTGCGGCACGACGACTATTCCGACTTCGGCGGCACCACCAATCCGCGCCTGGCGCTGGTGTGGGACGCCGACCTCGACATCACGGTCAAGCTGCTGCACGGCCGCGCCTTCCGCTCGCCCAGCTTCAACGAACAGACCGGCATCAACCCGGTCAACATGGGCAACCCGCAGGTGCGGCCGGAAACCATCAGCACCACCGAGGCCGCGCTGGCCTGGCAGGCGCGCCCCGACCTGAACATCAATCTCAGCCTGTTCCGCTACACGCTGAAGGACCTGATCCGCTCGGTGCCGAACCCGGCTCCCGCGCCGGGCGCCACCTACCAGAACAGCGGCGGCATGGACGGCAACGGCGGCGAGATCGAGCTGGCATGGGAGCTGAGCCCGTCCCTGCGCTGGCAGGCCAACTACGCGCGCCAGAACGCGCACGACACGATCACCCACAGCGATCCGGGCTACGCGCCGCGCCATCAAGCCAACGCCCGCCTGGACTGGACGCTCGGCCCCGGCTGGCAGTTCAGCCCGCAGCTGAACTGGGTGGCGGGCCGGCGCCGCGCGACGGGCGACGCGCGCGCCCCGATTGCCGATTATCGGACGGTCGACGCCGCCCTCACCCGGCAGTTGCCGCATGGCTGGACCGTGATGGCCACCGTGCGCAACCTGTTCGACGCCGACGCGCGCGAGCCGAGCCTGGCGCCCGGACTGGCGCTGCCGTTCGATATCCCGGTATCGCCGCGCACCCTGGCGCTGCAGTTCAGCGTCAAGCTCTGAGCGGCGCCGGTCCTTTTACGATCCGGCCGAATTCGCGGCCACCGTAATGTGCACCGTCAACTCCCGCGCGGTGTTCGGGAAATACTTGTTGACGCCGAAATCGGCGCGGTTCAGCTTGACCATGGCGTCGAAGCCGGCCTCGGTCGCCTTGCCCGCCGGATCCTGCTTGATCTTGTTGACCTTGCCGTCCAGGACCACCAGCCTGGTCACGCCGTGCACGGACAGGTTGCCGCTGATCTTGAGGCTGTCCATCGGCCCCTTCTCGATCTTGGTGCTCTTGAAAGTAATGTCCGGGAACATCGCCGCGTCGAGGAACTCCGCGCTGACCAGTTGCCGGTCGAGGGCGGGCACGGCGGTATGGATGCCGTCCACCGCCAGCTTGACCGAGACCGAGGACTTGGCCAGGTCTTCGTCCAGCACCAGCTTGCCTTCGATCTTCTCGAACCGGGCGACCGGGTTGGTGTAGCCGTGATGGTCCCAGCTGAACACAACGGCGCTGTGATCGGGGTCGATGGTCAGCGTCTCCGCGCTGATGGCAGGCAGGGCGAACAACGAGAACAGCGGCAGCACGAGGTATTTCATGGGTGACTCCTTCAAATGTGGTGAACCGCCACAATGCCGCCGGCGCCGCCGGAAGTCCTGAAATTGGCCTGAAAGAGTTCTGAAAGTCCCTGAATTCCCCGGGATATAATGCGACGCTATCAAAAATACAAACATCGGAGCGGCATGGATATTTCAGGGATTGCAAAGCTGCGCGTCGGGGCATGGTGTGTGGATACCGCCTCGGGCGAGATGGCGCGCGGCGGCGAGTCGGTGCGGCTCGATCCGCGCACCCTGCGCCTGCTGCTCTGCCTGGCCGGACGCGCGGGCGAACTGGTCAGCGCCGACGAGCTGCTGAGCCAGGTCTGGCCGGGCGTGATCGTCACGCCGGATTCGGTGTACCAGGCGATCGCGTCGCTGCGGCGCGTGCTGGGCGAGGCCAGCTACATCGCCACCGTGCCGCGCCAGGGTTACAGGCTGGTGGCCGAGGTCGGCCCTTGGCAAGCGCCGGACGCGCTCCCGGCGCCGGTCGAGGCCGCCGCGCAGGCCGAGGCGCCGCCGTCGCACGCCACGCGCAGCCGCCTGGTCTTCCTGGCGACGGCCTGCGTTCCCATTTTGATCGGCATCGTGTTCTGGCTGCACAACACGCTGGCGACCGAGCAGCAGGCGCCGGCGCCGGCGTCGCAAAAATCCATCGCCGTGCTGCCGTTCGCTGACCTGACCGACGGCATGTCGAACGAAACCTTCGCCGACGGCATGACCGAGGAATTGATCGGCAGGTTCAGCAAGCTGCCGGGCTACAAGGTGCCGGCGCCGAGCGCGGCGTTTTACTACAAGAACAAGCAGGCGCCGCTAGCCGAGGTCGCGGGCAAGCTGGGCGTCGTCTACATCCTGGACGGCAGCGTACGCAAATCCGGCAACGTCTTGCGGGTCGCCGCCCGCCTGATGAAGGCGGACAACGGCTTCATCCTCTGGTCGGAAACCTACGACAAGCCGGTCGACGACCTGTTGATGGTGCAGGACGACATCGCCGAGGCCGTCACGAAAGCACTGAAGGCAACGATAGACCGGGGCGCGGCCGGCCCCGCGCGGTAGCCAGCTGGACCAGGCGTCCCAGCGGCGTCTCCACCCAGCGGAAAAATACGGCGCCGGCGGCCAGGCTGGCGCCCCACGCGAGCAGCATGCCCGCGCCCTGCCAGAACGGCCCCTCCGGCACAAAGCGGCTGAACGCAGCGTTGACCAGCAGGCAGACCGGGAAATGAATCAGGAACACCGAATACGATATCCGTCCCAGGCCGTTGACGACGCCCCAGGCGCGTCCGGCCGACACCGTTCTCACGCGGCCGAACAGGTACAGCAGGCAGGCCACCACCAGCGCCAGCGCGACGCGGCTGCGGAAATCCAGGAACAGCGCCGCCGTCACCGGCACCACCGCCATCGCCAGCAGCAAGGCCACGGCACCCGGCGCGCGGCGGCGGTCGCTGGCCCACCACGCCATCATGCCCAGGCCATAGCTGCCGAAGAAATACGGCGCCCAGTTGTCCCAGTCGGCGTCGAGATTGAAATGCAGCAGCGACAAGGTGATGCCCAGCGTGGTGATGAAAGGCATCAGCCACGGCATGGCGCGCCCGCCGGCCACGCGGCCCGACAGCCACAGCCCCAGGGCCGCGACCGCGTACAGCTGGAAATCGATGGCGACATACCAGGCGCCGGCCGACAATGACGGATAACCCAGCACGCCATGCAGCAGCAGCGCATGGGCACTCAGCTGGCTCAGGGTGGCCGGCGCGGAGACCGAACTGTGGGTCATCCAGTTGCCGGCCCACGAGGAAGCGACGGCGGCCAGCAGCGTGGCGGCCATGAACGGCGGCGCCAGCTTGGCGTAGCGCCGGCGGATCGCGCCCAGCGGATCGGCCAGCCCGGCGGCGCCGGCGGGCGACAGCGATTTGGCCACCAGGAAGCCGCTGACGACCAGGAAAACCTGCACGGCAATGCGCGCAGGTCCGCCCAGCCAGGCTATCAGCGCGGGCAACAGCGGCCGCACCTGATCGGACATGGGTCCGTAAAAGGCCAGGTGGTGCAGCACAATCAATTGCACCGCGCCGGCCTTCAGCAGACTAATCAACCCAAATTGTGGCGGGGCCGTGCCGGCCCCTCCCCTTGCTCCATTCATTCCTATCCCTAAACATCCAGCTTGCGCCAATCGGCCGCCATGATAGCCGAGCTTGGCCTCCGGTTGGCGCGCGTTTAGGGTAAATCAGGTGGTATCAATGCGTTTTTGACGCGAAGTCAAGCACGATGCGGCCTTCGATATCGCCTTGAAGCATCCGGTCGAAAACGTGGTTGATATTGTCCAGGCTGTCCGTGGAGACGGTCGCCTTGACCTTGCCCTCGGCGGCGAACATCAGCGACTCCTGCAAATCAAGCCGCGTGCCGACGATCGATCCGCGCACGGTGATGCCGTTGAGCACCATGTCGAAGATCGGCAGCGGGAAGTCTCCGGGCGGCAGGCCATTCAACGACACCGTGCCGCCGCGCCGCACCATGCCCAGCGCTTGCGAGAAGGCGATCGGCGAGACGGCGGTCACCAGCACCCCGTGCGCGCCGCCGATCTCTTTTTTGATCACGGCCGCCGGGTCCGCTGTCTTGGCGTTAATCGCCAGCACCGCGCCCAGGCGGCGGGCCAGCGCCAGCTTGCTGTCGTCGATATCGACCGCCACCACCTTCAGTCCCATCGCGCAGGCGTATTGGACCGCCATGTGGCCGAGCCCGCCAATCCCCGAGATCACCACCCAGTCGCCGGGTTTGGTATCGGTCATCTTCAAGCCCTTGTAGACCGTGACGCCGGCGCACAGGATGGGAGCGATCTCGACGAAGCCTATTTCCTTGGGCAAGTGGCCGACATAGTCGGCATCGGCCAGCGCGTATTCCGCGAACCCGCCGTTGACCGAATAGCCGGTGTTCTTCTGCGATTCGCACAAGGTCTCCCAGCCGCCGAGGCAATGCGGGCAATGGCCGCAGGCCGAGTACAGCCATGGAATGCCGACCCGGTCGCCGCTCTTGACATGCTTGACGCCGGCACCGACCTCGACCACGTAACCCACACCCTCGTGGCCCGGAATGAAAGGCGGCGCGGGCTTGACCGGCCAGTCGCCGTGCGCCGCATGCAGGTCCGTATGGCAAACCCCGCACGCCTCGATCTTGACCAGGATCTGCCCGGCCCCCGGCGTCGGCACCTCGACGTCCTCGATCACCAGCGGCTGGCCGAATGCCCGCACCACCGCGGCCTTCATCATTTTGCTCATGATAGCTTGCTCCACTCGCGATTATTTTTGTTCAGCATTGTCAGGCCTCTTCAAAAAGAAAAAACAATATGATCCGGCAAGGGACTTACTGGCATTGATGCTAAGCAGCCGCGCCTGAAAATCCTTTGATCTCGATCAAAATCGCCTTTACCTTTTTAAATTAATCCTTCTTACGCGACGCAACGCGCATGGGTTGCGCCGCGCCATACATCAGCGTGCGCCACAGCCACTCCAGCGGGCCATAGCAGTAATGCCGCAACCACCAGGCGCTTGCCGCCATCTGGGCCACGTACACGCCCAGGCCGAGCAGGAACACCGGCGCGGCGCCAAGCCGGCCGAACTGTCCCAGCCCGTAGCCGAAGAAGATGTAGCCGAAGATCAGCGACTGGGCGATATAGTTGGTGAACGCCATCCGGCCCAGCGGGGCGAAGATGTGCAGCGTGCGGCGTTGCGCCAGCAGCAGCACCGTCGCCGCGTAGCCGGTGGCCAGCAAGGTCTGGCCGATGCCTGCGGCCGCCTCCACCGTCGACAAGGCCGCGCCGCCCGCGATGCCGGCCACGGCGATGGCGGCCAGCAGGCGCCGATGCTGCTCCGGTTTGCGGGCGATACCGGTCCGCCATGCCAGCGCGCCCAGCAGGAACAGCGCCAAGGTGCGCGGAAAAATATAGAGGTGCAGGTGCAGCAGATTCGCAAGCTCGTCAATGCTGAAGCGGCGTATCTCGGCAAAGCTGCCCGAGGCGAACACCTGGTTGGCCAGCGCCACATGCTGCTGGAACCATCCCGCCTCCGGCCACGGTATCCCGACCGGCACCATGCCGATGTACACATACAGCGCGAACAGGCCCGCCGCCGCGACCGCCAGTGCCCACAACGGCGCCGCCAGCAGCGGCAGCACCAGCAAGCCGCCCAGCGCGTATTCGGTCAGGATGTCGCCGTTCCAGACCAGCAGCAGATGCACCAGCCCGAACACCAGCAGCACGGCCAGCCGCCGCGTCAGCCAGTAGCGCGGACGCCCGGTCCTGGCCAGGCGCTCGAACTGCACCGCCAGCCCCAGGCCGAACAGCAAGGAAAACACCGCGAAGGCCTTCATCTCGAAACCGGCGCGCACCAGGGTTTCGACCAGCCCGTCCCACCTGCCGATGGCGGGATCGGGCGGCAGGAACTGCTGGAAGATCGAGACCCGGAACTCCGACAGCAGGTTCACCATCAGCACGCCGAACAGCGCGATGCCGCGCAGGATGTCGATCGCGTCGATGCGCTCGTTGGCGCCGTCTCCGCGCGCCATCAGCGGCGGAACTTCCTTGGCTGGCGCTTGCGCAGCGCGGAGTTCTGGTCCTGCAGCATCGCGTCGACGCGCTCGGACGCCTGGCGCGACAGCTGCTGGGCGCGCTCGGTATCGGGGAAGTATTCGGGCTGGCGGTAGGCCAGCCACGCGTAGGCCGAATACATGCGGCAAGCGTCCTCGACCTCCTGCAGCGACATGTAGTGCAGCGGCACTTGCTCGGTCTTGATCGGCGTGATTTTCTTGGCGGCCAGCGCGGTGGCCCAATGCTCCCACGCGCGCTGCAGCGACGGCACCTTGGACGAGATCGGCACCAGCGACAGCGCGAACTTCTCCGCCACCGTCAGCTCCAGCGTGTCGAGCCAGGCCGCGCGTTCGAACTGGTCCTCGGTGATGCGCGGGTAGAAGAAGCCGTCCGGCACGTCGATGTTGTGGACGAAGCGCTTGAGCAGCTTGGCCAGCGCGTGCTCGTTGGTCACCGACGAGATCCGGTGCAGATGCTCCAGCGTCGGCGCCACGGCGAAGCCGGTGGTCTTGAGCGGCACCGGCTTTTCCTTCAGCAGCGAGCGCACCACGTTGTGGGTCTCGTTGTCGTAGCCGGCCACCAGGCCTTCCTCGTGCACGCCGAAGCGCCCCGCCCGGCCGGCGATCTGGCGCGCCAGCGCGGCCGGGATCTCTTCCTCCTCGTAGCCGTTGTACTTGACCGAGGTGGTCATGACGATGCGCGCGATCGGCATGTTCAGGCCCATCGCGATCGCGTCCGTGCCCACCACCACGTCCGCCGCGCCGTCGCGGAAGCGCTGGGCCTGCGCGCGCCGCACCTCCGGCGACAGGTTGCCGTACACGGTGGCCACCGACAAGCCCAGCTCGGTCACCATGTCGCGCCACATCAGCACCTCGCGGCGCGAGAAGCAGATCACCGCGTCGCCCCGCCGCAAATTGCTCAGCTTGCGCACGGCGGTTGGCTCGACGGACAACGGCCCTTTGCGCTTGAGCACGTGGACTTCCAGCTCGCATTCCAGCCGCGCCGCCAGCACCTCGATGGCGCGCCGCGCTTCCGGCGCGCCCACCAGGTACACCACCTGCGCCGGCGCGCCGCAGACGGCGGCGGTCCAGGCGGCGCCACGGTCGCGGTCGGCCAGCATCTGGATCTCGTCGATCACCGCCACGTCGACCGGGGTACGGGTGTCGAGCATCTCCACCGTGCTGGCCACGTGCGTGGCGCCCGGCACCAGGCGGCGCTCCTCGCCCGTCACCAGGCTGACGGCCAGCGGCTTGCCGTGCGCCTCCATGGCCTGCAGGCGTTCGTAGTTTTCCAGCGCCAGCAGGCGCAGCGGCGCCAGGTAGACGCCGCTGGGCGCCTTGGCCAGCGCCTCGATGGCCTGGTGGGTCTTGCCGGAATTGGTCGGCCCCAGCAGCGCGATGAAACGCCGCTTCATGCGCCGCGCTACGTCGAACGAGGCCGGATATTCGGCCAGGTTGATGCTCTGGCGGGTGCGCTCGGCGTGCTGCTCCTCCATCTCGCGCTCGACGGCGTGCTCCAGGCGTTGCCGAATGCGGTCGAAGACAATGCCGGCTGGCTCGGAAATCTGCATGTCCGCCAGCGCGCCGAGGAAAGGTTGCGCATCGAGGCCGCAATCGTCGCAGGCGTCGGCCATCTCCTGCACGAAGGCGCCGACATAGCCGCGCAGCTCCTCGCCGACCGCGTCGCTGGCGCGCTCCAGCAGCAGCTGGGAACGGGTATCGGCGTCCATCTTGCGCCATTTGGAGGCCTTGGCCAGCACGCCCTGCGCCGGCACCAGGTCGTAGGCGACCTGCAAGCCGTTGTACGACACCACCCCGCTCAAGCGCAGGAACACGCGCCCCTCCTGCCGCGCCAGCACGACGCCCCGGGCGCTCAGGCCCAGCCGGTGCATCAGGTCGTCGTCGTCCCCCTGGTCGCTGTCTATGGCGGAATGATGCGGTGCTGCGGAGGGATTGCTCATATGCGATATTCGGATAGGTAGGCTGAAATTTTAGCAGATCGTTACAGTTGGTGAGAAAGCTAAGCGGGTCGCCCACCTATAATATTCCGCCTAGGCAATCAGCCTACAACAATAAACAGAAAACAAAAGGGAAAACATGGGCATGGTATTCTGCCGCGGTTGTGGCAAAGAAATTCACGAGACAGCACCAACTTGCCCGCATTGCGGCGCGCCGCAACATGCCAGCGCCGCCTCCGGTCCGCGTTCGGACAAGGATTACGTCGTCACCGTGCTGCTGTGCTTCTTCTTGGGCTTTTTGGGCGTGCACCGCTTCTACGTCGGCAAGATCGGCACCGGCCTGTTAATGTTGTTCACCTTCGGCGGCTTCGGCATCTGGGCGCTGATCGATTTTATTATGGTCGTCCTCGGTAGCTTCACCGACAGCGAAGGCCTCAAAATCAGCAACCGCTAAACGCGTTTTTGTCTTTCCTCCCGATTTCTGGCACCATAGCCCGGTTTACACCGCCGCCGTGCCAGAAATCCCGCCATGCCCTTCTCCATCGCCACAGCCGTTCACCACGAATTGGTGATTAAAAAAAGCCGCTTTATTGCCTGCGTTCAGCCGATGACGGACCGGAGCGCCGCGCAAAAAGTGGTGGCTGAATTATGGGCGCAACATCCAAGTGCCACCCACGTCTGCTGGGCATTATTAGCCGGCGGCCAATCGGCCGCGGTCGACGACGGCGAACCGAGTGGTACCGCCGGCCGCCCCATGCTCGATGTATTACGCCACCAGGACCTGGAAGGTGTATTAGCAACCGTGGTTCGTTATTTTGGCGGCGTTAAATTGGGCGCCGGCGGACTGGTGCGCGCTTATACCGACAGCGTGGCCCAGGCATTATTAAAATCCGAGAAAATCGCGATTATCAAGCTGCATTATCTGATCTGCACCGCGCCTTATGCGATGGAAGGCATGATACGCCGCGAAATTGAATTGGCCGGCGCCAGTCTCGATAATGTCGCACATTCCGACCACGTGCAATTCGAATTCAGCCTCCCCGACAGCGCCGCCGCGCCGCTGGTCAGCCGATTGAATGAGGCCGGCCACGGCCGCATTCAATGGATCGCTCCCGACGACGAATAAGACGGCCGGCGGCCATCGCCGCCGTTCGCCCTTCACAAGCTGTTTTTTGGTATATTCGCGCCAATATTTGGCACGACTTCGCTCTGGACGCCGATCCAGGTGGCTTTGTGCCACAGCGTTTCAAGCGGTCCCTGCTTGTGCCCACGCAGCCACCAGACGCTGAACTGCCGTTGCAGCACCGCCAGCGTCAATCCGATCGCCAGCGCGAAACTGGCGCCGGTGTATTGATACATCCCCAGGCCGAAGCCATAATAAATCGACGTGCCGACGATGGATTGCACCACATAACTGGTCAAACTCATGCGGCCCAATGGCGAGAATATGCCCAGCCAATTGCCCGCATAAGACAGCAGCGTAAAACTGGATACCAGCACCGCCATGAACGCCACATTCGACCATGAAGTCACGATCACCAATAATGGCCGGCGCACCGCCGCGCCGATATGCCACAGGTCGGGATTGCTTTTCAACAGATACAGCGGAATAAACGCCAGCACGGCAATCAGCAGGGTTTTACGCCAGAATATCTTGTTCGGAATCGATGGAATAAACAACCCTTTTCTGCCGGCCAGCATACCCAGCATGAATAATGCCGGAATCTGGAATATCCGGCCATTCTCCCAGCTCCAGCGGATTACGCCGATTTTTCCGTTACTTAAATTCCCCGTCCAGACATCGAATGCGGAACCATGCGCCATGTATTTTTCAGCGCGACCGAAATATGCCCACGAGGCGGGATCGGCGAGTTTCTCGTCGGGATTAGGCAACGCCTGGAAGAATTCCACCCAGGCGTGCGGCAGCAGTAATAACAATGCGGCGATACATAACACCACACCGCTACGCAAACGCGCCACCGGTATCAGCGCCAGCCCCAACACGGCATAAATACTGAGAATGTCGCCGTGATAAAACATGGAATTGAACAGGCCGAATCCCAGCAATAACACCATGCGCCAGGCAAAGCGGGCGCGGAAATCCTCGCCGCGCAGTTCCCGGTTGTGGTCCTGGATATAAAACGTCAAGCCGAACAGCAGCGCGAAAATCGCGTACGACTTGCCGCCGAACAGGAAGAACAGGCTGTCCCAGATCATCTTGTCCACCGCCACCAGCCAGGCCGGCAGTCCAGCGGGAAGGAAATAGAAATCGAAATGCTCGATGTTATGCAGAAGCATGATCGAGACAATGGCGAAGCCGCGCAGGGCATCGATCACATCCAGACGGGAAGAGTTGGCGCGCATGATGTTCCATCAACCTTGGCAAAGTGAATAGAATGCCAAGTGTAGAATGGAACCGCTCCCAACGGTGCGTTTTTTCAGGCCCGGCGGGCCGCCGGTGCGCAATATTTGGCCACGGTGAGCACCATGTCCTCGAACTCGATCGGCTTGGCGATGAAGTCGTCGACGCCGGCGGCGCGGCATTCGTCGCGCTCGGCCTCCAGCACATTGGCGGTCAGCGCCAGGATCGGCAGGCTGCGGTAGCCCTGCGCGCGCAGCAGGCGCGTGGCCTCGTTGCCGTCCATGACCGGCATTTGCATATCCATCAACACGGCGTCGTAGAACGGACCGTTCATCACCTGGTCCACGCCCTCGCGGCCGTTGTTGGCGACGTCCACCTCGGCCCCCTCCAGTTGCAGCAAGGCGCAGGCGACTTGCTGGTTCAGCGGGTTGTCCTCCACCAGCAGCAGCCTCAGCCCGGCCAGGCGCAGCCCCGCCGACGCGGCCGCCTCAGGCACGGCGGCAGGCGGCGCCGCGTCCACCGCGCCATCCTGCGGCGCGAGCCGTTGCAGCGCTTCGTACAGCATGGCCGGCGTCAGCGGCTTCATCAGCACCAGGTCCAGCACGCCGACCTCCTGCTGCATGCGCTGATGCAGCACGTGCGTGGCCTCGGCCGAGGCCAGCGCGACGAACGGCGCCGCCGTCTGCCGGCGCAGGCGCAACACGCCGTCCCAACTGTCCACGCCGTCGAACAGGAACAATTCATAGACGCCCCCCGCGCGCAGCAGGGCCAGCGCGCCGGCCAGGTCCGCGACCCAGTCGGCCTGGCCGCCGAAGCCGGCGATCATCGCCAGCAGCAGCTCGCGCGACTGTTCGCCGGCGCCGACCACCAGTACCTTCAATGGCAGCGCCGCGCGCGGCGCGCCCTGCTCTGCCCTGCCGTACGACAGCGTGAACGAGAAGGTGCTGCCTTGGCCGGGCGCGCTCTCGACCTGCAGCTCGCCGCCCATCAAGCGCACCAGCCGCTGGCTGATGGCCAAGCCGAGGCCGGTGCCGCCGAAGCGCCGCGTGGTCGAGCTCTCGGCCTGCGTGAAGGAATCGAAGATGCTGCCCTGCTGCTCGGGCGCGATGCCGATGCCGGTGTCGCGCACGGAGAAGTGCAGCCGTACGTGCTCGTCATCGCCGTCCAGCAGGCGCACGCTCACCACCACCGAGCCGCGTTCGGTGAACTTGACCGCGTTGCCGGCCAAATTCACCAGCACCTGGTTGAGCCGCAGCGCGTCGCCCAGCACATCGGTCGGCAACGCCGGATCGAGGTCGAACAGCACTTCGACCGGCTTGTCCTGCACGCTGGCTCCCAGGATCAGCGCCAGATTGCGCAGCATCTGCTCCAGGTTGAACGGCACCCGCTCCAGCACCAGATTGCCCGTCTCGACCTTGGAGAAATCCAGGATGTCGTTGAGGATGCCCAGCAGCGAATGGGCCGCCGCGTAGGTCTTGTCGACGTAGTCGCGCTGCTGCGGGCTCAGCTCCGTCAAGCGCAGCAGGTGCTGCATGCCGAGGATGCCGTTCATCGGCGTGCGGATCTCGTGGCTCATGGTGGCCAGGAACTGGCTCTTGACGCGCGTGGCGGTCTCGGCCCGGTTGCGCTCGACCAGCACCGCGTCGCGCTCGCGCGAGAGCTCCTCGGTGCGCTCGCGCACGCGCGCCTCCAGCGTCTCGTGCCCCTGCTGGATCACCTGCGACATGTGGTTGAAGGCGCGCGTGGCCTGGGCGATCTCGTCGTCGCCCACCACCTCCAGCTGGCCACCCAGCTGGCCGGCCGCGATCATCTGCGCGCCGTGCGTGAACTGCGCGATCTGGCGGATCAGGTAGCGCCCCAGCAGCAGCGAGAACAAGGCCACCATCGCCATCTCCAGCGCGGCCAGGCCCAGGCTCCAGCGCTGGGCCGCCGCCAGCGTCCGCTCCAGGCTGGCGACATCGAGTCCGAGCCGCACGCTGCCGTAGGTGACGCCGGCCACCGCCACCGGGCTGCTGACGGCGAACATGCCATCGGCCGCCTCGGACAGCGAGGCGTGCGGCACGAAGGGCCTGGCCAGCGCCTCCGGCCGGCCCGCCTCCACCAGCACGCGCTGGTCGGCGTCGAGCACCTGCGCGTACAGCGTGCCCTCGGTGCCGCTGAGCTGGCGCGCGAACGATTGCAAGCCCTCCAGGTCGTGGCTGATCACCGCGTCGCGCGACATGGCGGCGAAGGTCTCGGCCGTCACGCGCGCGTGGCGCAGCACCTGCTGCTCGTTGGACTCGCGCAAAAAATGCAGCACGCTGAACACCAGCACGCCCAGCAACAGCAACTCGATCAGCGCGATGCCGAGGATGGTCTTGGCGCGGAAGCTCAGGGCCAGGCGCATGGCCTATTCCTGGATCCTGGCGTCGGCCGGCGAGATCGCCAGCCGCCGCACGTCGTCCCAGTCCTTGTCCTGGGCCGGCTCGAAGCCGTCGAAGCCGATCCCGGCCAGCAGCTTGAGCTGCGCCGGGTCAGGGTTCATGCGCAGCATCGCCGCCAGCACGCGCTCGCGCACGGCCGGGTCCAGCTGCGGGCGGGTGGCGATCGCGTGCGTGGTGAAAGGCGGACTGGTCCACAACACGCGCAGCTCGCGCGAGAGGCGGGGGTCCAGCAGGGCCAGCGTGCGCGGCACGCCGCCGCCGGCCGGATACAGGCCCTGCACCACGTCGCGGTACACCGAGTTGTGCGACTTGACGAAGGCGGCCTTGAACGGCACGCCCTGGCGCCGCAGCTCGGCCTGCACCAGCAGGCTCGCGCCGAACGCGGCCGGCGTGGGGAAGGCCAGCGTGGCGCCGGCCAGCTGCTTCAGCTCGCGCAGCGGGCTGTCCTTGCGCACCACCACCAGGCCGCGCAGACGCTCGCCCTTGGCGCGCGCCAGCGCATGGTAGCCGGGCCGGGCGTTGTAGACCACGAAGTGATAGGGATTCATGTAGGCGAAATCGTATTCGCCGGCCGCCAGGCGGCGCTCGAAGGTCGGCACGTCCGGCGCGGTGGCGAAAGTGATCCTGACGCCGGCCAGCTCCGACAGCGCCATCAGCACCGGCGTCCAGTTGGCGGCCATCTGCGAGGGCGACTCCTGCGGCACCACGCCGAAGGTGTAGCTGGTCTGCTGCGCCGACACCGTACCGGCCAGCGCCCACATCAAGCAACCGGCACATAGCCAGCAGAGTAATCGATGGGCCATGAGTAGCGTATTTCGCAAGAAATCGGGAATTTTGATCATAGCATGACCCCGCCATCTCGGCGGCAAGCCGCTGGCGGACCGGACGCCCGCCAGCTACAATCGGCCGATGAGCCAACTACCTATCGACCTGCTGGAGCCCGCGGACTTCGACGATTTCCTCCGCTACCTCAACGACCACCTGTCCGACAACGGCCGGGGCGACACCGCCTACTTCCAGCCGCTGCCGCGCGACGACTCCCGCTTCCCCGCCGACAAGGCCGGCGCCTTCCAGGCCGGCATGCGCACGCCGCTGGACGTCCCCGGCTGGCGCCGCGTCTGGGTGGCGCGCGCGGATGACGGCCGCATCGCCGGCCATGTCGACCTGCGCGCCCATCCGGAACGCCACGCCACCCACCGCTGCCTGCTGGGCATGGGCGTGGACCGCGCCTTCCGCCGGCTGGGCCTGGGCGGCCGCCTGATCGACCACGCCGCGCACTGGGCGCGCGCCTCCGCCCGGCTGGACTGGATCGACCTGCAGGTGCTGTCCGTGAACGCGCCGGCGATCGCGCTGTACCGCCGCAACGGCTTCGTGCAAACCGGCGAAACCCCGGACCTGTTCCGCATCGACGGCCAGCACCTGGCCTATACCAGCATGAGCAAGCGCCTTGACACAGTCAAATGATAATGGTTATCATTCAAATATTTAACTGAGAAGCCTGCCGCCGCCAGCCACATTCTCGCCTTGATTGTGGGATACAAATGGAAAAGCATACCTTGGACCGGCTGGCGGTCCTGATGGGCCTGGCGGCCCCGCTGGCGGCGCAGGCGCAGATCGCGGCGGAGGCTGCCACGGCGGTCCTGCCGCGCATTGAAGTCCACGGCGAGAGCCTGGGCGCCACCACCGAAGGCACCGGCTCCTACACCACCGGCAAGGCCAAGACCGCCCTGCCGCTGGGCATGGCGCTGCGCGACACGCCGCAATCGGTCTCGGTGGTGACCCAGCAGCGCATCGAGGACCAGGGACTGCTGACGGTGACCGACGTGGTCAACAACGTCACCGGCGTCTCGGTCAACCAGTACGAAACCAACCGCGCCGGCTTCACCGCGCGCGGCTTCGACATCGACAACCTGCAGATCGACGGCATCCCCGCCACCTGGGACCAGCCGTGGAGCTCGGGCGAGGTGCTGGGCAGCCTGGCCACCTACGACCGCGTCGAGGTGGTGCGCGGCGCCACCGGCCTGATGACGGGCGCCGGCAATCCGTCCGCCGCCATCAACCTGGTGCGCAAGCGCGCCGTCAGCAAGGAGGTGACCGGCACGGCCGAAATCGGCATCGGCAGCTGGAACGAGCGGCGCGCGATGGCCGACGTCTCCACCGCGCTGAACCAGGCCGGCAGCGTGCGCGCCCGCGTGGTCGGCGAGTACCAGGCCGGCGACAGCTGGATCCATCTGATGCGGAAGAACAGCCGCACCCTGTACGGCACGCTGGAGGCGGACCTGGGCCGCAAGACCGTGCTGTCGGCCGGCTACAGCTACCAGAAGACCGATCCCAAGGGCCCGATGTGGGGCGGCCTGCCCTACTGGTACAGCGACGGCGGCCTCACCGGCTGGGACCGCTCGAAAACCTCGGCCGCCGGCTGGACCCGCTGGGGCACGGAATACGGCAACTTCTTCACCAACCTCGACCACGAATTCGACAACGGCTGGAAGCTGCGCGCCAGCTACAGCCACGGCGACCGCAAGGCCGATTCCTACCTGCTCTACCTGTCCGGCATCCCCGACCGCGCGACCGGCGCCGGCATGGGCGCCTTCGCCGGCTCCTACCAGACCCACACCAAACAGGACGACTTCGGCCTGCACGCCAGCGGCCCGTTCGCGCTGGGCGGGCGCAAGCACGAGGCGGCGTTCGGCTATATGCACTCGAAGCAGCAGTTCAACGCCGACAGCCGCGCCGCCGATTTCGGCCCCGGCGGCGTGCCGGACGTGGGCGACTTCAACCGCTGGGACGGCAGCTATCCCGAGCCGACGTGGGGCCCCTCCACCTTCTACGAAAGCAGCGTCACCACGCAGCAGGCCGTCTACGGCGTGGCGCGCTTCTCGCTGGCCGATCCGCTCAAGCTGATCGCCGGCGCCCGCCTCGGCGACTACGACAAGACCGGCCACGGCCTGTACGCCGCGCCCTACCAGCTCAAGCACAACCGCCAGCTGACGCCATATACCGGCCTGGTCTACGACATCAACGACAGCTATTCGGCCTACGCCAGCTACACCAGCATCTTCCAGCCGCAGAACCTGAAGGACTTCAGCGGCAAGACGCTGGATCCGATCGAAGGCAAGAGCGCCGAGGCCGGCGTCAAGGGCGAGTTCCTCGAAGGCCGCCTGAACGCCTCGTTCGCGCTGTTCCGCATCAAGCAGGACAAACTGGGCCAGGAAGCCGGCCTGGTCGACCGCGACGGCGCCGGACCGCTGGCGCCGGAGGCCTACTACCGCGCGGCGACGGGCGCCACCAGCCACGGCGTCGAGTTCGAGCTGGCGGGCCAGCTGGCCAAAGGCTGGAACGCCAGCCTCGGCTACACGCGCTTCCACGCGGAGGACGCGGCCGGCGCCGACATCAACAGCGTCTACCCGCGCAAGCTGCTGCGCCTGTTCACCACCTGGCAGTTGCCGGGCGACTGGAAGGCGGTGACGGTGGGCGGCGGCGTCAACTGGGAAGGCCGCGCCTACACGGCCGATCCCAACGCGCCCGCAAACAGCGGCGGCCGCATCGAGCAGCTGGCCTACAGCCTGGTCAACCTGATGGCGCGCTACGACATCAACCGGCAATGGTCGGCCCAGCTCAACGTCAACAACGCGTTCGACAAGCGCCACTTCGGCATGTTCGCCGCGTATGGCGCGATCACCTACGCGGCCCCGCGCAGCGCCGCGCTCAATCTCAGGTATCGCTTCTAGGGGTGTCCGTTTCCGGACGGTGCTGAACGAAGGCGGGCAAGCGCGCCCGTCGCGCGCGACCTGCCCGATAGCGCGGAGGCCTTGATTTTGCTGGCTTTGCGCGCATCGGCGGCAGGTGGCACGGCTATTGCAATAGAGAGCACAACTCTAGCTCACTATCGCATCCCATGGACCAGGCGCTCAACCCCGATATCCTTTCCCGCCGCAAGCGCAAGACCGCGCTGGTGGTGGCCGCCGTGCTGGCCACGCTGTGCGCGGCCGCGTGGGGCATCAACCGCGTGGTCAGCCCCAGCGTCGACGCCGGCAGCGTGGTGCTGGCCGAGGTCCATGTCGGCAATATCGCCAACACCATCAACGCTTCCGGCATCGTCATCCCGGTGCACGAGGAGCTGGTCTCCAGCCCGATCCAGACCCACGTGGCCAAGGTGCACGCCAAGCTGGGCCAGCAGGTCCAGGCCGGCGAGCTGCTGCTGGAGCTGGACAACCGCACCATCGTACTGGCGATGGACAGCATCAAGGAACAACTGGCCCAGCAGGAAAACCGCATCCTCGCGCTGACGCTGGAACTGGCGCAGAAACGCAAGCAGATCGTCAGCGCCATCGAGCTGCTGGAGCTGGACCTGCAGGCCACCCGCGTCAAGCTGGGCCGCTACCAGACGCTGCGCAAGGCCGGCGGCGTCTCGGCCGAGGATCTGCTGACCGCCGAACTGAACGTCAAGCGCACCGAGATCCAACTGCGCCAGCAGCACGAGCAGATCGACGACAGCCAGCGCGTCACCTCCTCCAGCATCGAAGGCGCGCGGCTGCAAAAGAACATCCTGCAAAAACAACTGCAGCAGCAACAGGAGCTGCTGGCGCAAACCCAGGTGCGCGCGCCGTTCGCCGGCATGCTGACCTGGCTGCTGGCCGACGAGGGCGCCAGCCTGGCCACCGGCCAGCTGGTGGCCAAGGTCTCCGAGCTGAGCAACTACAAGGTCGAGGCCTCGCTGTCGGACTTCCACGCCCGCGCGCTCAGCGCCGGCCAGGCGGTGCGCGTCGAACAAGGCAACGTGCGGCTGGACGGCGTGGTGCAAACCATCCTGCCGGAGATCCAGAACGGCACCGTCAAGCTGCTGGTCACGCTGGCCCAGCCCAGCCACCCGATGCTGCGCAACAAGCTGCGGGTGGAGGTCAACATCGTCACCGAGCAGAAGCAGCGCACCTTGCTGGCCGACTACGGCCCCGCCTTCAACGGCCGCGGCCCGCAGGACATCTTCGTGGTGCGCGACGGCATGGCCCGCAAGACCACGCTCAACATCGGCGCCAGCGACGGCAAGGCCGTGGAGATCCTGTCCGGCGCCCGCGCCGGCGACCGCCTCATCATTTCAGACACCACCCGCTACAAGGACCGCGACAGCATCCGCGTCGCCCAATAACCCGCATCGAAAGGACCGTATCATGATCCGCCTGAGCAACGTCAGCAAAACCTACCAGACCGACAAGGTCGAAACCCTGGCCCTGAAGGACATCGACCTGCATGTCGAGAAGTCCGAATTCGTCTGCATCATGGGCCCCAGCGGTTGCGGCAAGAGCACGCTGTTGAACCTGATCGGCCTGCTGGACCGTCCAGGCAGCGGCGCCATCCACGTGGCCGGCGCGCCGGTGGCCTCGTACAAGGACAAGCACGTGGCCAAGCTGCGCAACAACACCTTCGGCTTCATCTTCCAGAGCTTCCACCTGATCAACGACCTGCGCGTGATCGACAACGTCGAGCTGCCGCTGCTGTA
>Ga0308157_10002570_pt1 | contig 29201 bp, 27 predicted proteins | sample PhyBR1_FD_201035 | JGI IMG/M metagenome (GOLD analysis project Ga0308157, IMG submission 201035) | Phyllosphere microbial communities from UC Gill Tract Community Farm, Albany, California, United States - DLSLB.R1 | ecosystem: Host-associated > Plants > Phyllosphere > Unclassified | place: USA...
TAGGTTGCGTGGTGCTTGGAGTGGTGCAGCTCCATGATGCGAGCCGAGATGTTTGGCTCGAGAGCAGCGTAGTCGTACTGCAGTTCTGGCAGCGAATATACAGCCATGATTCTCCTCAATTTTCTCTTTCGGATGAATCTCCATGGGAGGGCTCCCATGGGGACACTTTTAGTGTTCCATTTCGTCTAATGGAACGCTGGACTCCGTACCTGGTATTCCCAGATCGCTAGCCTTTTTGTCAGCCATTGCCAACAATCGACGAATACGGCCAGCTATGGCGTCCTTGGTCATTGGCGGTTCAGCCATGCGGCCGAGCTCATCCAAGGAGGCTTGCTTATGTTCCAGGCGAAGCAATCCCGCGTAACGCAAATGTTCGGGAACTTCATCACCCAGAATGGTCAGTGCACGCTCAACGCGGGCGCCGGCAGCTACTGCTGCCTGTGCGCTACGGCGAAGGTTGGCATCATCAAAGTTTGCCAACCGGTTGGCCGTGGCGCGGACCTCTTTGCGCATGCGACGCTCTTCCCACACCATCAAGGCATCGTGGGCGCCCATACGGGTCAACAGTTGCGCGATCGCGTCTCCGTCACGAATGACTACGCGGTCAACACCGCGTACCTCGCGGGCTTTAACGGTCAGGCCGAGTCGACGTGCTGCACCCACCAGAGCCAAGGCGGCTTCTGGGCCGGGGCAGGTAATTTCAAGTGCCGAGCTTCGACCAGGTTCGGTCAGTGAACCGTGAGACAAGAAGGCACCACGCCATACCGCCTCAGCATCTGCCGTGGAACCATTAACAATGACCGAAGGCAGCCCACGAACGGGGCGACCGCGCTGGTCAAGTAGTCCGGTTTGGCGGGCGAGAACTTCACCGTCTTTTGCTACGCGAACGATGTATCGACTGCCCTTACGAATGCCAGAGCCAGAGACCATCACGATCTCGGCTTCATGACCATATAACTCGCCAATGGCAAGCTTCAGGCGACGGGCCGTCGCGGCCAGGTCCACCTCAGCTTCAATGACAATTCGCCCGGAGACAATATGCAGTCCCCCGCTGAAGCGGAGCATCGTCGAAACCTCGGCCTTACGAACCGACGGCTTGCGAATCTCAACCCGCGACAGCTCGTCTTTGACGGAAGCCGTCAATGCCATGAATTAAACTCCCTTACTTGGATCTTCCTAAGATCCGATCGCGGTAAACACCTCATGATAGGCCGCCGCTAGTCGCAACGGGTCATGCACTGCACGACCGTCAGATACTCCTACTGTACTAAAAAAGACACGTGCGCCGAGTTTTTGCGCTGCCAGCTCAAATCTCTCACGATTATGAATCTTGGACTCATCAGCGATGATCGCGTCAAAAGTCACCCCTGGCGCATACCGACCGAGCACTTCCAGGTGCGCTGCGGCATCCATGCCAGCAGTTTCCTCAGTATCCACCGACAGGTTCATGGTCAGTAGTTTCTTCGCTGTCGTGGAAGCAATAGCCTGACGCATGTCTGGAAGTAACAAATGTGGAAGCACCGATGTGTACCAAGAACCAGGACCGAGAATCACCCAATCTGCCAGTTCAATGGACTCTAATGCTTCCGCGCAAGCCGGTGCATCCGCTGGTTCAAGGTGAACATTTGTGACTAATCCCCCGGAACCAGCGCGAGCCAACTTAGCTTGACCCACGATTCGTCGACGTACCAAGGACTCGTTATCGTCGGACTCTAGAACTTCGCCGTTAATGGACAACGGCACGGTGCTCATGGGCAAAACCTGGCCTCGGGCACCAAGTAACGCCCCTGCCCAACGCAGACCAGCCACGGGGTTATCCAGTAGTTCCCACAGGGCCAAAATCAGTAGGTTTCCCACCGCATGACCGTTCAGTGGTTCGTCCTGATTAACGTCTGACGCAAACCGATGTTGCATGACATCTCGCCATGTGCGACCCCAATCGTTGTCATCACAGAGGGCAGCCAGAGCCATACGTAAATCGCCTGGTGGCAGGACGTCGAAGGAACCACGCAGACGGCCTGAACTTCCGCCATCATCAGCGACGGTAACCACAGCAGTCAGATCCGTAGTTAGCCTACGAAGAGCTGACAACGAAGAGGAAAGACCATGTCCCCCACCGAGGGCAACCACCGATGGATTACGTTGTTCGCTACCTCTGGTAAGGCCCTGAATGGAAATTGGACCAGTTGCAAAAGCCATGACAGTTACTCGCGTCCCAAATCGCGGTGACTGATGTTCACGCGCACGTTAGGGAACTGCGCAAGGCGCCGTCCAAGCTCAATGGTTGTTGCTACTGAGCGGTGTTTACCGCCGGTGCAGCCCACTGCAATTGTGGCGTAGTGCTTGTTCTCGCGGCGGTAGCCTTCGAACACAGGTTCCAACGCCTTGAGGTAGTTCTCGATGAACTCCTTGGTACCTTCTTGGCTCAGCACATAATCTGAAACTTCTTTGTCCTTACCGGTCTGGGGGCGCAGTTCAGGAACCCAGTGAGGGTTAGGGATAAATCGAACGTCGGCGACGTAGTTGGCGTCGGTCGGCAATCCGTATTTGAAGCCAAAGCTCATGACGTTAATCCGAAGAATAATTGGACCGGATTCGCTAAATAATTCATTAACCGAGCGCGCCAGATCATGAACTGACATTGCGGTTGAATCCAAGATGATTTCAGCTGCTTCCCTCAGCTGTTCGGTAATACCGCGTTCAAGGGTAATACCGTCAACAATTCGCCCATCGCCCTGCAGTGGATGCGGACGACGCCCCTGTTCAAAACGACGGATGAGAACTTCGTCGCTGGCGTTGAGGTAAACGAGTCTAAATTTAACGCCGCTGGAAGTCAGATGTGCCAGGGCATCTCGAATTTCTGGGAACATTTCCTTTGAACGGACGTCCATGACGACAGCCATCTTGGGAATCGAACCCTGAGACCGGCTCATTAGCTCGGTCAGCGGTCCAAGCATGGCTGGTGGCAGGTTCTCAACCACGTACCACCCTTGGTCTTCTAGAGCATGGGCAACGGTGGTACGACCGGCACCTGACATGCCAGTTACGATCACAAGTTCCGACTCAGGCGGTTTTACAGCTTCATACTCAGCGGTCATATTCCAAGGCTAGTCGACAATTTCGCCAGTCGTCATATTCACACCGCTAAGTGAAGCATCTTCAAGGTTTTCTTTGATGATGGTCGCAAGTTTCTCACCGATACCTGGAACTTCGCACAGCTCTTCTATGCTTGCCGAACGGATCTTTTTCATTGAGCCAAAATGCTTACGCAGTGCTGTTTGCTTAGCTTTGCCAAGTCCGGGAATCGCGTCTAGTTCGGAAGAGATCATCGATTTTGCACGCTTTTCGCGGTGGAAGGTGATTGCAAAACGGTGAGCCTCGTCGCGAAGGCGCTGCACAAGATAGAGTGCTGCCGAGGCACGCGGAAGAATAACCGGGAATGGGTCATCGGGAAGCCACAGCTCTTCCAAGCGTTTGGCGAGTCCAACCACTGGGATGTCATCGATCCCTAAGTCGTCCATAGCTTTTTGCGCCGCAGCAACCTGAGGTGGACCACCATCAACAATGACCAAGGACGGAGGGTAGGAGAATTTCTTCTTTTCCATCTCACCTGTTGTGCCGTCCTCTACTGCCCCGGTGACGAAGACTGACGGGTCGACCTTCTCTTTGAGATACCGGCTAAAACGCCGATAGATCACGTCGTACATGCTGGCAGTATCATCGCGTGCGGCTTCACCCGTGATGGAAAATTTTCGGTATTCGCTCTTTTTTGGAAGTCCATCTTCAAAGACCACCATCGATGCCACAACGTTCGTGCCCTGAGTGTGGGACGCGTCGTAGCATTCGATACGCAGCAATGCTTGCTCGGCCCCGAGTGCTTCTTGCAGTTCTTGCATTGCCAAAGAACGGGTCGTGATATCACCGGCTCGCTTTGATTTATGCAATCGTAAAGCTTGCTCCGCGTTCTCTTTCACGGTGCCGGCTAGGGCTGCTTTGTCCCCCCGCTGTGCCACACGCAGAGATACCTTCGAACCGCGTAGCTCCGAAAGCCAGGTGGTGACATCATTGATGTCTTCTGGCAATGCAGGTACGAGAATTTCGCGTGGAATCCGATCCGCATGGTCGGCATAAATCTGCGTCAAGAGCTGCTCGACGAATTCGGCGTCGGAAGCGTCGGCAACTTTTTCAACGACCCATCCTCGTTGCGAACGGATGCGGCCGTCGCGCACATGGAATACCTGAACTGCGGCTTCAAGTTCGTCTCCATGCACACCAAAGATGTCGGCCTCAGTGCGATCGTCAAGGACCACAGCGTTGCGTTCAAAGACGCGATTCAGTGCAGCGATGTCATCGCGGTATCGAGCAGCCTTTTCGTACTCAAGTTCAGCGACTGCTTCTTGCATCTTAGTCGTCAGGGCCTTGGTGAATTTTGTGGCTTCACCATTCATGAACGTGCATAAGTCATCGGCGAGTTGACGGTGGTCTTCTTCGCTAATTCTTCCCACGCACGGTGCCGAACACTTATCGATATATCCCAGCAGGCAGGGTCGGCCTGATGCTTCTGCCCGGTTGAACACTCCCGGAGCGCAACTTCGAACGGGGAAGACGCGTAAGAGCGTATCGAGAGTTTCGCGAATAGCCTTGGCTGGATAAAAAGGCCCAAAATATTTGACACCCTTGCGCTTATCGCCACGCATGACGAGTGCTCTGGGGTATTTTTCATTGAGCGTGACAGCAAGATATGGGTAGGTCTTGTCGTCACGGAAAACGATGTTAAATCGAGGGTTATATTCCTTGATCCAAACGAATTCCAACTGCAGCGCCTCTAGCTCCGAGCCGACTACAGTCCACTCGACGCTACCCGCGGTAAATACCATAGCCCGTGTTTTGGGCGTCAACCGGTCAGGGTTAGCAAAATAGGAGGTTAACCGGTTACGGAGAACCTTGGCTTTTCCAACATAGATCACGCGGCCATGTTCATCGCGGAAGCGGTAAACGCCTGGTTTGGTTGGAATATCCGAGGTTTTCGGACGGTAACTTGCTGGATCAGCCATAGGTTATTTCGCGTCTGGAGGTAACTGGTTGTATGAATCCACACGCTCTTGGCCAGAAAGCTCCGCAATAGCATCCACGATCTGGTCCGTCGCTTGACGACGCTGAGGTAGCGGATGTTTGCGGCCCAGCTGATCGAAGTGCAGTGGTTCACCGTAATGAATATGGAATTTTGCTGGCTTGAAACCTTTTGAACCTGCTGGCTGCAATTTCTCGGTTCCAATGAGGCCCACTGGAACTACAGGGACGCCAGTCGTTAGCGCAAGCCAACCCACGCCCGTACGCCCACGGTAGAGTTTGCCATCTCGCGAACGGGTCCCTTCGGGGTAAATGCCGATGCCGCCGCCTTCTTCGATAATGTCAACCAAAGAGTCCAGCGCAGCCACTGAAGCAGCTTGTTCACCACGTTGCACAGGAATTGAGCCAACTGATTCGAAGAAGTTCTTCATCAGCCGTCCCTTGATGCCCGGGGTGGTGAAGTACTCCGCCTTCGCAAAGAAGGCAACATCGCGAGGAGTCAGTGCCTGGATAATTAGCGAGTCAAAAAATGAAAGGTGATTCGAAGCAACGATGAATCCGCCCTCTTTGGGCACATTCTCAAGTCCGGTTACTTCGGCGCGACAAACGCCATGGATAATTCCGCGAATCGAGGCGCGGGTCATGGTGTAGATGCTCATTTATTTTGCACCTTCCTGCATGACATTGGTTTCCATTTCTATCGAAGTGGCGGCTTGTTCTCCGAGAAGAACGCCTGCCAGTTCTCTGACGTTGTTGACTTGGTAGTTGGCGCGAACCAATTCATCGCCCTGAGCGAATCCCCACGCCACACCAATCGAGGCAACGGAATTCTCTCGGGCGGCGTCGAGGTCGTAATACCGGTCCCCTACGACAACGCTGGTTGTGGGATCAACACCGGCATGCGACAAGGCTTCTGCCACAATGTGCGTCTTGCTTGATCCGTGGGTACCATGTTCGTCGGCATTCCCATGGATCGCGTCAAGGTGTGCTGTCAGGCCTTTACGGTCGAGAAGCAACCTTGCGATGTTCACGGGTTTTGCGGTGGTCACTGCTACGTAAATATTTTCGCGACGAAGGGCATCCAGAAGTGGAATAATTCCCGGATAAACCCGAGACTCGTCCATGCCAACTTCTTCGTAGCGGTCGCGGTATGCAGCAATGATGGAGTCAATGTTTTTGTCGGTCACCCCATCAAGGGTGCGCAACCCGACTTGCAGTGGTGGTCCCACTAGAGCTTCAACACGTGCCTCACCTGGATCCGAAAGACCGTGGGCCACGAGGGCATGACGAATCCCCGAAGTAATGGCACCTGCAGGGTCGACGAGGGTCCCGTCAAGATCAAAGAACACACTTGTTACCGACATATTCACTTAGCCATCTTCCCATGAAGCAGGCGCGGGTCAGGAATCCATGACCGAAAAGGCATATTTTCCTGATCCGCACCACTTTTTCTAAAGGATTTCAGCCAAGAACTTTCCTGTGTGTGATTCGCTGACCTTAGCCACCTTTTCAGGAGTTCCGGTTGCCAGAATCGTGCCACCACCGGAGCCACCTTCAGGACCAAGATCAATCACCCAGTCTGCCGACTTGATGACATCGAGGTTATGCTCGATGGTCAGAACCGTATTGCCCTTGTCCACCAGGCCTTGAAGTACCTTCAGTAGCTTTCGAATATCTTCGAAGTGCAGACCGGTGGTTGGTTCGTCCAGAACGTAGATAGAACGACCGTTTGAACGCTTCTGAAGTTCGGCTGCTAGTTTCACTCGCTGCGCTTCACCGCCAGAGAGCGTGGTCGCTGGCTGCCCCAGTCGAACATAGCCCAATCCGACATCGACCAAGGTCCGCAAGTGACGGGCGATAGGCGTGAACGCACTGAAGAATTCCGCACCTTCGGCGATAGGCATATCCAGAACATCTGCGATGTTTTTGCCCTTATACAGCACCTGCAAAGTTTCTCGGTTATAGCGAGCACCGTGGCAAACTTCGCATGGCACATAAACATCTGGCAGGAAGTTCATCTCGATTTTGAGAGTTCCATCGCCCGAGCATGCTTCGCAGCGTCCACCCTTGACGTTGAAGGAGAACCTACCTGGCTGATAGCCACGCAGCTTCGCTTCGTTGGTCTCCGCGAATAGCTTACGAATGTGGTCGAAAACGCCAGTGTACGTTGCAGGGTTTGATCTTGGCGTGCGACCGATCGGTGACTGATCGACGTGGACAACCTTGTCGAGGTGTTCCAAGCCGAGAACGCGTGTGTGCCGTCCCGGCACTTGCTTGGCACCGTTGAGCTTGTTGGCCAGCACCTTGTACAAAATGTCGTTAACCAAGGTGGATTTACCAGAACCGGATACACCGGTGACCGCGGTGAGCAAGCCTAACGGGAACTCCACAGAAACATCCTGCAGGTTGTTTTCGCTGGCTCCTACAACCTTGAGCTTGCGATCCTTATCAACCTTGCGACGCTTGGCCGGAACGTCAATCTTCTTTCGCCCCGATAGGTAATCGCCGGTCAACGACTGAGTATTGGCTTTCAGCCCTTCCACAGAGCCTGAATGAACCACTTCACCACCGTGCTCACCGGCACCTGGTCCAATGTCCACGATCCAGTCAGCTTCAGCGATCGTATCTTCGTCGTGTTCCACCACGATGAGAGTGTTGCCTAAGGAGCGTAGGTGCAACAACGTATCAATCAGGCGGCGATTGTCGCGCTGATGCAAACCGATCGATGGTTCGTCAAGCACATACAGGACCCCAACGAGACCGGAACCAATCTGTGTCGCCAATCGAATTCGCTGGGCTTCACCACCGGAAAGAGTTCCAGCGGCACGCTCTAGGGTCAAGTATTCCAAGCCCACGTCCAGCAGGAACTTCATGCGAGCGTCAATTTCCTTTAGAACCTGAGCGGCGATTTTCGCCTCACGGGCCGAAAGCTCGATGGTCGATAGGAAATTCGCTGCACTACGCAAATCCATCGCGGATACTTCAGCAATGGAACGTCCGCCGACCAGCACCGAGAGTGAAGCCGGGTTCAGTCGGGCTCCCCCACACGTTGGGCAAGGAATCTGACGCATGTACTGCTCGTAACGGTCGCGTGCATGATCAGACTCTGTTTCTTCATGCTTACGGTGCACATATGAGATGACACCTTCAAAACCCGTCGAATACTTACGCTCACGTCCGAAGCGGTTCTTGTACTGGACTACAACCTTGTGGTCCTTACCGTTAAGGATTGCCTCGCGAGCCTTGGCTGGCAGATCTTTCCATTGCGTGTTCAACGTAAAGCCAAGCTCATTGCCCAGGCCTTCGATCAGGCGGTTCCAGTACTCAGTAGTTGCTTTACCCAAGGACCATGGAGCGATGGCCCCGTCAGCCAGGGTAACTTCCGGATCAGGGACGATGAGGTGCTCATCAACTTCCAGCTTGGTACCAATACCCGAGCATGCGGAGCAGGCACCAAATGGATTATTGAAGGAGAAGGTACGTGGTTCGATTTCGTCGATGGCCAGCGGATGCTCATTCGGGCAAGCCAGGTTCTCTGAGAACGCACGAACTCGCTGCGGGTCCGACGCCTCAAGATCAACAAAGTCCGCCAACACACGGCCATCGGCGATCCCCAGTGCGGTTTCAATCGAATCGGTCAGACGCTGACGCGCATCTTCCTTGATGGCCAGTCGGTCTACCACTACTTCGATGGTGTGCTTGACCTGTTTAGCCAACTTTGGAGGGTCATTGAGCTGAATCGTCTCGCCGTCAACGCGAGCACGTGCAAAGCCCTTTGAGGAGAGCTCGGAGAAGAGGTCAACGAACTCGCCCTTACGAGCGCGAACCACTGGTGCAAGGATCTGGAAGCGCGTCTTCTCTGGCAGCTCCATGAGCTGATCCACGATCTGCTGCGGTGTCTGCTTAGAGATTGGTTCATGACAGATTGGGCAATGTGGGCGGCCGACTCGCGCCCACAGAAGACGCATGTAATCGTAGACTTCCGTGATCGTGCCAACGGTAGATCTAGGGTTGCGACTCGTGGATTTCTGGTCGATCGACACTGCTGGCGACAGGCCCTCAATGAAGTCAACGTCTGGCTTATCCACTTGTCCGAGGAACATTCGGGCATAGGCAGAAAGGGATTCGACATAGCGTCGCTGGCCTTCAGCGAAGATCGTGTCGAACGCCAGTGAAGATTTTCCGGATCCGGAGAGTCCGGTGAAGACGATCATCGCATCTCGCGGCAGATCGATGTCTACATTTTTCAGGTTGTGCTCACGCGCGCCCTTAACAACCAGTCGTGTGAGATCTGTTTTCTTGCTCTCTGCAGTAATAGCCACGAAGCCATACTAATCGAAAACTGCTTCGAATAAGTGTACGAATGGTCCTATCTCACAGAAATTTTTCCCTAGGCTGATCTACCGTCTCGGCGAGCGCCGTTCTGGCGCTCCTATTGCGAAGCACCTGACAAGCGGTATGCCACCATTCCCTCAACCTGGCTTAGGACAACGACATCTTCATGTGTAAATCCTGCCTTTCTAAATTCCTCCACGTTCGGGACGGCATCCGTAGGTTTCCACGAACCTCTTTTGCAAACCATCTGAGCATCAGTGAAATAGCTGTCCCTTGATGCTTTGTGCGTTCCTGGGGTTTTGGTACCTAGAGTCGCGGAGTAAATATAGTAAGAATCGCGCTCGACCGTGCACAGTACATTTGCTCCAACTGCATTTTCTAACGGGGTGATCGAACCATCCGAGTTGTTTACGACTTGCTCGCCCCCATCCAATGGAAGGATGGACGTTGCCGTATTCTGCAATGGAGTACCGGCACCTTCATTAGTTTTGGAATGCTCTAATGGATCGCTGAGTCTGTACTCCCATTTTCTCTTACCGGTTTTACTGTCGATTCCTACGGCCTTCCAGGTAAGATCATCCGTTTTCGTACGGTAATGATCTTTGCGTGTGGTGGTTAGCGTTTGCTTTCCACCGTCGTAGTAGCACAGCACAACTGTGTCGCCGGTGGCGCTGATCTTCCAAGGCATTACTGAGCCACAGGATGTTGCCACACCTTTCTGTTGCCAAAGGGTGCGTCCGGTGTTCGCATCCAATGCAACAAATTTCGACAAGTCTTCAGCACGATAGACGGCTTTCTTCTTGTCGGTGTCAAAAAAATCGTATTTAGCATGCGAACCATACCCGAGAAGTATGTCTTCATTGTCTTCTACGGTGTCCCACTTCCATCCGCGAGTGGTAGAAAAACCCTTGGCAAATACTTGCTCGTAGGGTCGTTTCCAAACGGTCTGGGCGTCTTTGGAATAGCTCAACATTTCTCGATCGGAGTCATCCCAGTATGCGATGAGCCCTTCCCCCAGCCAGCTTCCGCCCTGTTGGAGGCCGTATTCAATTTGGTTTGTCGTTTTCTCAGTCCACTGCTTTTTGGACCAATCAAATTTCAAATATTGGTATTCGGAGAATTTCTCCTTCCGGGCTTTTGCGCCCTCTGTACAGAAGGTCTTGCCGCAGATATAGGGACGCTCACCCCAGTAGCCAAAATTCTCCTTGGACGCATACTGTTTCCCGTTGGAGACGTCAGCAATTTTCAGCTGGCCGTAGGTCCCAGTCTTCGTGCCCAAATAAGCCACATAATTTTTACCCTCGTGCTCAACTATTTTGATGTCCGGTGCGATGCCCCTGAAGTCTGCGGCTCCCAAGGCTTCGTCTTTCCAAAGTTGTTTACCGTTTTTCAAATTCCGAGCGATGACTTCCATCTGTGGACCTTGCCGCCGATAAGCAATGGCCACATCACCGGATACCTGAACATCTGAGACGAGCACTTCATCGCTTTTCCACGCGATTTTGGCGGGCACTTCTCCACGTTCTTCCGAAACCTTAGGTACCGGCTCTGCCGTAGTTGGCGTACATCCAGCAAGCCCATGTCCGAGAATCAGTACGGCCAAAACTATGACGGTGACACCCACGGAGTGTAGGTGAGCATTTCTGTTGGAGCTCACGGTGTTTTCCTGCCCTCGGGAACTTTGGCTAGTTCCAGAGTGTAGACCCGAGTCCAAACACCGCCCGAAGGTTTTCCACAGTCTTCTACTTCTCGACCACGGAACTCATTTCAGGGGACTATCTAGCGAGGCAGTGAGCTAAATGCGGCGCGTAGGTATTTCACTGCCGTCGCTTCGTCCACAGACCACATCTGAGCAATGCGGGCCAAATCTGCCGCGGCATCACTAACTTCTTGTTCGGCCCGGTTCTCTGCGGCTTGAACAACGGTTCCGTGACGCCCTCGTGTTACTACGGCGCCTTGCAGCTCAAGTTCTTTATAAACCTTGGCCACCGTGTTAACGGCAAGATTCAATGATCCAGACAATGCACGTACGGAAGGAAGTTTTGTGCCTGGCGCCAATTTTCCTTTAGCTATTGCCAAAAGGATCTGTTCGCGGACTTGCTGGTACGGCGCCACAGCGGATTTCGGATCAATTTTGATGAATCCCAATTCACTCATGCTCTGCTCCATTCTTTAGGACTCTGGCTTCCTCTGTCCCCGAGCCTATCGCGTTGAACATATTTTCCGTCGTAGTGTGTTGGTATGAACGAACTATTGCTGGACGATGTAACCATCCGCTGGATTTCAGTTTCCGATATGGCGAACAACGTCTATCTCATTACCAATCGACACTCGGGCGAGCAATTGCTGATCGACGCCGCAGACGATGCGCCAGCTATCGCTGAACTGATCAACGACGCAAACAATGATGCAGACAATCCACGAATCGTCGGCATCGCAACCACCCACCAGCATTGGGATCATGTGCGTGCGCTGGCCGAAATCGTCGAACAGCATCCGGTGACAACCTATGCTGGTGCAGACGATATGGCAGGTATCGCTGAAGAATCAGGCGTCCAAATTACCAACGGACTCAACCATGGGGACCAACTCAAACTGGGCGAGGTGATTATCGAAGCCATCCATCTGCGCGGGCACACTCCGGGCTCAATCGGATATGCATTGGTAGATTCTTCCGGCCAGCCAGTCATCTTCAGCGGCGACAGTCTATTCCCTGGCGGTGTAGGAAATACGTGGAAGGATCCACAGCGTTTCCTCTCGCTGATCACCGACGTATCCGAACGAATTTTCGACCGCTTCCCAGATGAAACCAAGGTCCTACCGGGACATGGCGATGCGACCACTTTGGGCGCCGAACGTCCGCACCTGGATGAATGGCGTGAGCGCGGCTGGTAGGCAAACGCATGGTGATGCCCACCGAACGTGTCGGTGGGCATCACTGTGAAAGTTGGTCGATGATTCTCAATTCGCCGAGCCTGTGATTATTGGGCTAGTTTGTGGCCAATCATAAATATTCTGCGGAACGGGAAGTTGGTCAGCTTCGTTCCATCAGGCGCTTCGAACGACGGATAGTATTTGGATACCACCGTGCGGTAATCATCCTCGAATTCCAGATAGTCCTCGGCGCTCAAGGTTGCCTTGACCGGCAGTAAAGCGGTACCACGGACCCAATCTACGATCGGGTCATCTCCCAGCAAGAGCTGTTGGAAGGTGCTCTCCCAGACATTGGCTTGGAACCCTGCCTCGAGCAAGATCCGCTGATATTCATCGGGCTGCCCGACAACATTTCCATGGCGCAGTACCCCTCCAAGCTTGTCTACCCACTTGGGGCTCTCAGCAACTTCGCGCATCTGCACATGTGAAGGCGAGTCAAAATTACCCGGTACTTGGATCGCGACATAGGATCCAGTTTTCATCGCACGCAGCCACGTCGCTAGCAGCTCTCGGTGCTCCGGCAACCATTGCAACATCGCATTCGAGAAGAGTAGATCAAGGCCAGGTTCGGGTTGCCACGTCGTGGCATCCGCTATCCCGAATTGCAGATTCGGCTCATGCTCGCTCGATGAGGCCCTGTCGATCATCTCTTGGGAAGAATCCAACCCCACCACCTGTGCAGCAGGCCATCGTTGAGCCAGGAGTCTGGTCATATTTCCGGGGCCACATCCCAAATCCACAACGTGCTTGGGGTCGAGATCAACTAATTGTCCGAGCAGGTCTTTATAGGGGCGACCCCGATAGTCGGCGAATTCCGTGTACTTTGCTGGATCCCATTTCATGCCCTTAGCCTAATCCTTCGAACTTGGCTCACTTCAAGCACACAGTCATACTTCTCAACCGATAGGCTAGTAACATCATGTTGCTCACCGAATATCTGCCAGCAGACAGCAAGAACGTATCCGACGACGAAATCTATGAGGCTTTCGGCCAATGGGTCACCTCCCGTGGCATCACGCTTTACCCAGCACAGGATGAAGCCTCGATGGCGCTGGCTGGTGGCAACAACGTCATCCTTGCCACGCCCACTGGTTCAGGCAAGTCCATGGTCGCCATCGCTGCCCACTTCTATGCGATGGCTCGCGACCAGATCAGCTTCTACACGGCCCCCATCAAGGCCCTAGTTTCTGAGAAGTTCTTTGACTTGTGCAAGATCTTCGGTGCGGAAAACGTTGGCATGGTGACCGGCGACTCGTCGGTCAACGCGGATGCACCAATTATCTGTTGCACCGCGGAGATTCTGGCCAACATCGCCCTACGCGAAGGTTCCAAAGCCGACGTTGGCTGCGTGATCATGGATGAGTTCCACTTCTATGCCGATCCACAACGTGGTTGGGCCTGGCAGGTACCGCTCATTGAACTTCCTCAAGCCCAGTTCCTGCTTATGAGCGCAACCCTGGGCGACGTAACCCGCTTCGAAAAAGAACTCGAAGAACGCACTGGTACACCAACGGTGACTGTGGCACATACCGAGCGTCCCATCCCACTGCATTTCTACTACTCCATGGAACCCGTGCAAGAAGCCGTGGAAGAACTGATCAAGACCAAGCAGGTCCCCATCTACATCGTTCACTTCTCCCAGCTTGACGCGATCGACCGAGCCACCGGGTTGATGAGTATCAATGTCGCCACCCGTGAAGAAAAGGAAAAAATCTCTGAAATGATCGGTGGCTTCCGCTTTGCTGCCGGCTTCGGTAAAACCCTGAATCGATTGGTGCGACATGGCATTGGTATCCACCATGCCGGCATGCTGCCAAAATATCGTCGCCTTGTTGAACAGCTCGCGCAGGCCGGGTTACTCAAGGTCATTTGCGGCACGGACACCTTGGGTGTTGGCATCAACGTTCCGATCCGTACTGTCGTCATCACCGCGCTATCAAAGTTTGATGGCACCCGTACTCGTATCGTCAACGCCCGCGAATTCCACCAGATTGCTGGCCGCGCGGGACGAGCCGGATTTGATACTGCCGGAACCGTATTGGTCCAAGCACCTGAACACGCCATTGAGAATCACAAGGCCATGGAAAAGGCCCTCAAAAAGCATGGTGAGGGTTCGTCCAAACTTAAGCAGATCCCTAAGAAGAAGCCACCACAGAACTTTGTGACCTGGGGCGAAAAAACTTTCGAAAGAATTGTCGCCGCTCCCCCGGAAACGCTGAAGTCTTCTTTCCAGGTATCGCACTCAATGCTGCTGAACCTCTTGGAGCGCGAGGACAATGCGTTCGAGGCAGCCGTGCGCCTGCTGAGCGAAAATCACGAGACGCCCGCAGCACAGCGCAAGCTGAAGCTTCGGGCCATCGGTATCCTGCGTGAACTGATTGCCACCGAGGTGGTGGTGCGTCGTGATGAACCAGATGAATACGGCAATTACTACGAGTTGACCGTGCACCTTCAGCAAAACTTCGCGCTGAACCAGCCACTCTCGCCCTTCGCTTTGGCGGCGTTGGACTTGTTAGATCCGGACTCTGCCAGCTACGCCCTCGACGTGGTTTCTGTCATTGAAGCCACCTTGGAGAAACCTCGCCAGGTGCTCTCCGGCCAGGAGAAGAAGGCTCGCGGTGAAGCCATCGCTGCTATGAAGGCCGAAGGTATGGATTACAACGATCGCATGAACGCGCTCGATGAGATCACCTACCCGATGCCTCTGGCTGAAAAACTGGAATCGGCTTTTGAGCAGTATCGCTCCGGTGCACCGTGGCTCGCTGATTTTGAGCTGCAGCCGAAGTCGATCGTGCGCGACATGTATGAACGCGCCATGGGCTTCTCGGACTTTGTCCAGTACTATCAGCTTGCCCGTTCAGAAGGCGTGTTGCTGCGTTACCTGACCGATGCCTACAAGGCCCTACGCCAGACTGTCCCTCAGGACGCGCTTCGTGAGGATCTAGAAGACCTGATCGAATGGCTGGGTGAAATGATTCGCCAGATCGACTCCTCGCTTCTTGACGAGTGGGAAGAACTCTCGCGTGGTGAGCTGAGCGAAGAAACCGAAACCGCTCCACCGCCGGCGCCTGAAAAATTGACGAGCAATAAACGCGCCTTCCGAGTCATGGTTCGCAACGAGATGTTCCGTCGCGTCAAGCTCTTTGCTGACGAACAGGACCAGGCCCTGGGAGAACTCGACGGACACAATGGCTTTGACGCCGATGCATGGGCCGACGCGATGGATGACTACTTCGATGAGCATGACGACATTGACGACGGTCCCACCGGTCGCAGCTCTCAACTGTTCATAGTCAATGAGCTACCTCACCGCATATGGGAAGTACGTCAGATCTTTGCTGATCCTTCCGAACACCATGATTGGGGCATCAGCGCTACGATCTCCTTGGACGATTCAGATGAGGTCGGTGCGCCAGTCGTAAGTGTGACTTCTGTCGGGCGTTTGGACTAGTACGATGCTCGCCATCAGTTATGTAGTGCTCCTTGATGGCAACAAGGTCTTGTTGCAGCAGCGACAAGGCACGGGTTTCATGGATGGGTACTGGAGTATCGCGGCTGCAGGGCATGTCGAGCCAGATGAAGGCAGTATGGATGCCGTGATTCGCGAGGCACGTGAAGAATTAGGCGTAGAGCTCCGTCCGGCCGATGTTCACTTATTCATTTCTGCGCTGCGTCAGGAACCTTTTATCGGTGCCAATGAAGTTGTTGATGATTTTTATCTAACGACTTGTTGGTCCGGGACACCACAAATTATGGAACCGGATCGGACCGCCGATCTGCGCTGGTTCGATATTAGTCATCTTCCACAAAACGTGGTTCCTCACGAACGGCCCGTACTTTTAGAGTTACTTCAGGATTATTCGCCCTAGTCCGCTGAGCCGCAAGAAACTCGCCGAATTTCTACGGTAACCACACACTGTGACCGATACTGCCCGCACTGACTGTCGAAAAAATCGATAGCCATGTTGCGGGCATTGTCGTAAGGTATGGCCATGAACGGATTCCAGCTGCGCCTGGTGGGTGCATGCATCTTACTGTTTGTATTGATCGGCCTGCTCAGCGGATGGTCGGCGCTCTTTGCCGCCGATGCTCTGCTCTCCACATTGCTTCAGGCCGGACTCCTTATCTTGGGGCTGGCACTGGTGTATCAAGGCGAAAACTTACGAAGTAGCCCAGCGCAATAGTTAGTCAGTTTTCAAGTAACTCTTTGAGCCAGCTGGTACAGGCCACGGCTTGTTGCGCGTGGTAGCTTCTCAGCGTGGGCAGCGAAGGAACCGGTGGGCGACGCGCAGCATCCACATAAAAACCAGTGAGCCCCGCGAGGACACCAATCTGCTCAGCTACTGATACAGATTCAAAAGTCTGGTGGGACTCCACAATCGTCTGAATCTCAAGTTGAGGCTCGTGCAAACGCGCTTCGATTAGCAACGTTAACGCGTCGTACCACGCAGCTCCGCGAGCAGCCCATGGCCAGTCCACCAAGTAAATATCGCCATCGTTCCCAACCAAAATATTGTCTGCACGTAGATCAGCATGTACTAGTTCCTCGCCTGCCAGCATGGCTGCCGCGGGTTCGGCTAGCTGACGAAGTTCCTGAAGGTGCTGGGCTATCCAAGGATCATTAGGAACAAAATCGTCGTCAATGATTCGGCTGAACCCGGCAAAGTCGTCTCGCAGCTCATCTTCTAAGCGTGGAAGTCCCTGAACCCAGGATTCTGGAACAGACGAATTGAGGTCCGCAACGGAATCAAGTACAGCTAGGAGCACGTCTGGATTCCACGGAAGGGCTGGTCGGTTTCCAAGTGCTTCAGCAAAGACCAGCGCTTGCCACCCCTGACACTGCACATGTGACAGCAGTTTCGGGGCAGGTAATGTTTCGGGAAGTTTGGCAGCAATATTCGCTTCCTTGGCGTGCAGTTGAGCTGCAAAATCGTTGACTTCAGCGTCTACGGCTTTCACAAAGACCACGCGTCCATCTTGCAGCTGCACAAGGTCCGCGCTGCCTGGCGAAAACCCACCGATTTGCCGCGTGGCCTCTACGACGTTCGAGCCCAGTCGACTTTCAATGGTCGACCGCAAAGCTTGCGGAAGTTCGGGCCAAGATATTCGCTGTGGGAATTGGATGCGCATGAAGTGGATACTTCCAGATCATGGCGTGCACAACAAGAAGTCAAGCAACAATGAGCGCAATGCCCACATAGGTCGTCAAGAGTGTGGCCAAGAGCCATTCAGCGGTGGAACCGGTCTCAGCCAGGATAGGCACAGCCACCCGCCCATTAGACTTCCAGCAACCACCAATGACTGGTAGCTTGCGGAACCACCGCGGCGAACCGATCTTTATGGGCCAAATCAGATTGCAGCCACCGATGGTCAGCATGTCACCAAGTACATGCACGATGACCCCTAGCGCCACCGCCAAGAGGAACCACATGTTCTCTTCCGGAGCGTTGACGCCGACGAAGGCGCCCGTAGCTAGCGCAATGATCCAGCACAATAACGGTGGCATGAATTTCACTGACTTCACAGCGAAGGAAATCAACAGGATTGCAAAGAGCGCCGCTGCTGGATAGACCGTGCCCAGGGCGACTGTCTGAACATCCCAGCCGTTGGCAAGCCACGCCAAGAAGATGAAAAACGCCATACCTAGGATTGAGTGCGTGCCGTTTCGGTGCCCTCCGGAGACTTCACCGACGATCCGCGCAAAAATGCTGGAGAAGGGTGGCAATGCGCGGGCAATGGTCGCCCCATGGTGATCAGCATCCGGCAACAATGCTGCCCCGGCGCAAACGATCGCACCGGCGAGTGTTTCCCAACGGTCCATTTCGAAGGTTCCCAGCCCGAGATTAACCGAACCTACGGTGACCGGAGTAGTAATTGCCAACCATGCGGCTGCGCCGCTCACCGCGTGGTGTCCACCCATCATGCATTCAACCTTAGGACTGGTCACCGACGTTTTAGCGGCATGACGGCGGTAAGCTAGGACACATGAGTATTGTGCGCGAAGCAACCATCGATGACTGCCCGCAGATTCTAGAACTAATTCAGGAACTTGCGGTCTATGAGAAGGAACCAGACGTGGTGGTTAACACCGTTCAGGCGTTGGAAGAGCACCTCTTCGGGGCGAACCCTCAGGTTTTTGCCCACGTCGCCGATGACGGATCTGGAACTATCGTGGGCATCGCCATCTGGTATTTGACCTATTCCACGTGGGAAGGCCGTCACGGGATTCATCTCGAAGACCTTTACGTCCGTGCCAATCAGCGTGGATTGGGCACAGGAAACGCCCTGTTGCGCACGCTCGCCAAAATCTGTGTAGATCGCGGATACAAGCGTCTGGAGTGGCAGGTTCTGGATTGGAACGAACCAGCTATCAAATTTTATGACTCACTGGGTGCCGGCGCACTCGACGGGTGGACCACCCGTCGTTTGGACGGCGATGACCTGGTGGCCCTCGGATCACAAGGAGCTAAGTAATGACCCATTACCGGGGCATGGACGTCACCGACCATTTCATCGATGTACCGCTGGATCATGCAAATCCCGAGGGCGAAAAAATCTCGGTGTTCGCCCGGGAAATCAGCACCGACGCCAGCAGGCCCTGGTTGCTGTTTTTGCAGGGTGGACCGGGTGGAAAATCTCCACGCCCGGGCTCGCTGACAGGATGGTTGGCTGAGGCTGTTAAACACTTCCGGGTCCTCTTACTCGATCAGCGAGGCACCGGCCTATCATCACCTGCCAACCGCCAAACCCTGCCTTTGCGTGGCGATTCGGCCGCTCAGGCCCGCTACTTATCGCATTTCCGTGCGGATTCGATTGTGCGCGATGCCGAAGCATTCCGTAAGCATTTGGGCATCGAACAGTGGAGCACGTTGGGCCAAAGCTATGGCGGTTTCTGTACCCTCACGTATCTTTCGCTTTTCCCCCAGTCCCTCACACGCTGCTTGGTGACCGGTGGTCTAGCTTCCTTGGATCAGGATGCAAAAACTGTCTACCGTGCTACGTATCAGCGCATGGCTGAGCGCAACCGTGAGTACTTTTCTTGGTACCCCCAGGATTTTGAGACCTTGCACGAAATTTATCAGCATCTGCGTAGCAATGACGATGAGCGACTACCAAATGGTCAGAAAGTCACCATCGAATTGGTGCAAATGCTCGGCATGTATCTCGGCGGTAATACCCGGGTCCATCTTCTGCACCACATTTTTGAGGAAGCCTTTGTCCAAACCACTGGCGGGCCACGACTCTTGGACACGTTCCTCGATGCCTTACAGGCGCAAGCTTCCTTCGCCTCCAACCCGCTCTATGCGCTGATGCATGAAACCATTTATGCTCAGGGTGCTGCCACGAACTTTGCCGCCGAACAAGTGCTTCCGGAATTCGAAGAGTTCACAGCGCATGCCGACACGCCTCTGCTCACCGGTGAAATGATCTTCCGGTGGCATTTTGCCACGGATCCGGCTTTACGCCCACTGGAGGATGTGGCCCGCATCTTGGCAGAGCACGAGCACTTTGGGCCACTGTACGATCTTGAGGTGCTGGCAAAGAACACCGTGCCAGTAGCAGCGGCCGTTTATCACGATGACGTTTATGTGGATCGTGAGCTTTCATTGCGGACCGCTTCTCAGGTCGCAGGTCTGCAACCGTGGGTCACCGATGAATATCATCACGATGGTATCGGCGATGATGGGCCAGCAATTTTCCGTCGGCTCTTGGCCATGACAAATGGTGAGGATCCAGAAGCTGCCGCCAAGGACCAATAGTTACTCAACGCACAAGGCACGCTCTTTCCGCAGGGAATGAGCGCGCCTTAGCTATAGCCAGAATTTAGCCGTCGAGTCCGGCAGCGATCTGTTCGTTAATGTGTTGCAGGAGTGGAACCACACGTGCCAATGCTAGTTGTTCCTCCTGGCTGAAATCGCCGATCCCGCTCAAGAGCACGTTGATCGCCCGCGAGCGATAACCACGGATCTCATCCAGTCCGCTCTCGGTCAGGCTCACGAGGCTGGCCCGGCCGTCTTTGGGATCGGACTGACGCTGCACCAGCTGATCGTTTTCCAGTCGGATAATTAGCCCGGTCATGGTCGGTTGGGCGACACGTTGCTCAACGGCCAGGTCGCCCACTCGCTGGGCACCGAGTCGTTCGAGGGAAGAAAGTACCCGCCACGCCGTGACGGAGCGTCCCTGTCCGGCAGCCTGACCCAACAGGCGGGACATGGTTCCTGAGGCTAGTGCCAAGTCAGTGGCGACGGTCTGTGTGTCAAGCGATTGTGCGCTCATCATATTCCCCTGGGAGAAGATCCATGAAGTAAAGGGTCAGAGAAAACCCGCCGGCCGGACTCGAAAGACCGACCGGCGGGTTGCTCTTTTTGGCTACTGTTCGTTGTTGCCGGTAGCGGTGTTCGAGGCCTTGGAGACCTCTTCAGCTTCTGCGCTAGCGGCTGCTCGCTTGCCCCACGGAGTCCACAGGGACATAACGGTGGCAACCACAATCGCACCAAGAATCACTAGCAGTGAGAGTCCCGTGGAAATATCCAACCAAGCGTAATCCAGGTGCTCGCCACCGTTGATGAATGGCAGGTTGTTCTCATGCAGTGCGTGGAAGACCAGCTTCACACCGATGAAAGCGAGGATGAAGCTCAGCGCGTGCTTCAGGAAGACCAAACGGTTCATCAATCCGCCGAGCAAGAAGTACAGCTGACGCAGACCCATCAACGCAAAAATGTTCGCGGTGAAGACGATGAACGCGGACTTGGTCAGGCCGAAGATCGCTGGAATCGAGTCGAAAGCGAAGAGCAGGTCGGTCATGCCGATGGTCACGAAGACCAGCACCATCGGGGTGAACAGCTTCTTACCGTCGACCACGGTACGTAGCTTGGCGCCGTCGAAATCGTCGGAGATTGGCATGCGGCTGGTCAGTTTCTTGACTAGGCCGCTCTCTTCATCTTCGTCTTCGTCCTTGAGCTGGTTCCATGCGGTCCACAGCAGGAAGGCACCGAAGATGTAGAAGACCCACGACCACTGTTCAATGATCGCCGCACCGGCCACGATGAAGATCGCGCGCAGAATCAGCGCAATAATAATGCCGAACATCAGCACTTCCTGCTGGTACTTCCGCGGTACCGAGAAGCGGGCCATGATGATGATAAAGACGAACAGGTTGTCCACCGACAACGCGTATTCGGTGACCCAACCGGCATAAAATTCTTGGCCGATCTGGCTTCCGGCCTGCCACCAAAGGATTCCGCCGAAGATTAAAGCTAGGGCGATGTAGATGCCGACAAAGATGCCAGCTTCCTTCATGGAAGGAATGTGCGGACGTTTGGTGACGTACAGCAGGTCTGCGATGAGCACCGCGCACAGAACAACCAGCGCGATGATCTCAAATTGAATGGTTAACCCATGAGTGCCCACGGACGAGCGACCTTTCGTTGGAGGGTATGGAAAATCGCCGCAAGTCTCTCCGCCGTCATCTACGCTTCCCTGTCACGAGAAAGCACTTGTGCTGATCGGCTGCTGCGCCCGGCGAAACGTCTTTGGTTCGCGTGTTGACGTTCACAGCATTGGGATACTCCCCTACGTCCAAACATCAAGTGTAGCGCACAGCCTCCCCACAGGCTTTTTCACCCTCATTTAGGCGTGCCCGGCCGCCTTCATCTGGCGTAGCTCCTTCTTGAGTTCGGACACTTCGTCACGGATTCGCGCAGCCAATTCAAACTGCAGCTCCGCGGCCGCGGCATGCATCTGTTCGGTCATCTCTTCAATTTGGGACAACAGGTCTTCTGCCGGAGCCGCTGCCAAACCGTCCTTGCGCACGGTTGTGGAGGCTTTGCTCCGCTTCGCGTCCTTCGCCAACCGGTTATTGTTCAGCAGTTCCTGGGTATCGGCGTCTTCGCGGGCCAGCTGGTCGGTAATATCGGCGATCTTCTTGCGCAACGGCTGCGGGTCAATCCCGTGTTCCTTATTGTGCGCTTCCTGAATGGCGCGACGACGATTGGTCTCTTCGATCGCCTGATCCATCGCGTCGGTGATCTTATCGGCATACATAATCACCTGGCCCGACACGTTACGCGCGGCACGACCAATGGTCTGAATCAACGAGGTCGCCGAGCGCAGGAAGCCCTGCTTGTCGGCGTCAAGGATCGCCACGAGCGAGACTTCTGGCAGGTCCAGGCCCTCACGCAACAAGTTGATGCCCACCAGCACGTCGAAGGAGCCCATGCGTAGTTCACGCAGCAGTTCCACACGGCGGATGGTATCCACGTCCGAGTGCAGGTATTGCACGCGTACCTGATGCTCGGTGAGGTAATCGGTCAAGTCCTCAGCCATGCGCTTGGTCAGCGTGGTGACCAGCACACGTTCGTCACGGTCCACACGGGTGCGGATTTCGTCGAGCAAATCATCAATCTGCCCCTTGGTGGGCTTCACAATAATTTCGGGATCGATCAACCCGGTCGGACGAATAATCTGTTCCACGAACCCATCGGATTTGCCCAGCTCATACTTGCCGGGGGTCGCCGAAAGGTACACGGTCTGCCCGATCCGCTCCAAGAACTCGTCCCATTTCAATGGACGGTTATCCATCGCCGAAGGCAGGCGGAAGCCGTGTTCGACCAGGGTGCGCTTACGCGACATATCCCCTTCATACATGGCACCGATCTGCGGCACGGTCACATGCGACTCGTCGATCACCAGCAAGAAGTCGTCCGGGAAGTAATCCAGCAGACAGTGCGGGGCGGAACCTGCCTCGCGACCGTCAATATGCCGCGAATAGTTCTCGATGCCGTTGCAGAAGCCCATCTGCTCCATCATTTCCAGATCATAGGTGGTGCGCATGCGCAGTCGCTGCGCTTCGACCAGCTTGTTCTGCGATTCAAGCTCCTTGAGGCGTACCGCCAGTTCATCCTCGATCCGCTTGATGGCCTTGCCCATGCGTTCGGCACCGGCCACATAGTGGCTGGCCGGGAAGATGTACATCTCGGTTTCTTCGCGGATCACTTCACCGGTGACCGGGTGCAGGGTATAAATGGCTTCAACTTCATCGCCGAAGAACTCGATGCGCACCGCCTGCTCTTCGTACATCGGGATGATTTCTACGGTGTCCCCGCGCACGCGGAAGGTACCTCGATGGAAGTCCATGTCGTTGCGGGTGTACTGCATGGCCACGAACTGGCGCAGCATCGCGTCGCGGTTCAGTTCCTCGCCGGTGCGCACGGTGACCATGCCGGCGACGTATTCTTCCGGGGTGCCCAAACCGTAGATGCAGGAGACGGTGGCGACCACGATCGTGTCGCGGCGGGTGAGCAGTGAATTGGTCGCCGAGTGGCGCAGCCGTTCCACTTCCTCGTTGATCGAGGAGTCCTTCTCGATGAAGGTATCGGTCTGCGGCACGTAGGCTTCGGGCTGGTAGTAGTCGTAGTAGGAGACGAAGTATTCGACCGCGTTGTTCGGCATCAGCTCACGGAACTCATTGGCTAGCTGTGCGGCCAGGGTCTTGTTCTGCACCAGTACCAGGGTGGGACGTTGTACCTGTTCCACAAGCCATGCGGTGGTCGCGGACTTACCGGTACCAGTGGCGCCCAAAAGTACGATGTCCTTCTCGCCGTTGTTGATCCGCTGCGTCAGCTGTTCGATGGCCTGGGGCTGATCACCCGCGGGCTCATATTCGCTGATCACTTCGAAGGGGGCAACAACACGCTTAATTGGCTGGGCAAGACTCATAGAACCAGCATATCGACTTGGTTGGACCGAATAGGACGGTCTCTAGCCAGCTTTCAGCTTAAAGCGGGCGCGAGCTACTTGCGCATGCCATAACGGATCGCGTTGCGCTTGACCGTTCGCCCGATCGTATTGCTAAAGAAGCCCATGGTCATGATCGTCGCCGCGATAATTCCCAGCAGTGCCAACCACCCGGAAATATAAACCACCGGCGAGTAGGGGCCGGTCTCTTGGCTGACAAATTCGGCGCGCCCGCCAAATCCTAGCCACAGCACCAGGGCTATACCGAAGGAAACAAACATCGTCCATTTGCACATCTTGTACATCGTTTACTCCTGCGTTCCTAGGTTAGCTGCTTGTAGAGGGCGTTCACTTGCGCCCGCAATTCTTCGAGGGTGCCAGAATTATCCAGCACAAAATCTGCCACTGCGGAGCGTTGCTCATCGGTGGCTTGAGCATCCATGCGCGACCGGGCCTCTTCGGCGCTCCATCCACGATCCTGGATCATCCGGCGGATCCGTTCTTCGTGTGGTGCCTGGACCACAATCACGGCATCAAAATTCTCGGCTTGCCCGGATTCGACCAGCAACGGGATGTCTTCGATCACCAAGGCACCTTCCGGGGCCCGTGCACGCAATTGTGCAGCACGCTCTCTCACCAGGGGGTGCACGATTCCATTAAGCTTCGTGCGTGCCTGCTCATCGGCGAAGACGATCGACCCCAGTGCCTTACGGTCCAAGGAACCATCATCGTTCACTACGCGCTGCCCAAAGTGCTCCGTGATCGCAGCCAATCCTTCGGTGCCCGGGGCGACGACTTCGCGGGCCAGTGCGTCGGCGTCGATCACGACCGCTCCCAGCGCGGCTAATTGTGCTGCCACCGCAGATTTTCCGGAGGCTACTCCCCCGGTCAGTCCCACATGCTTCATGTCTCCACCCTATAAACTATTAGCAATGAACACCAACGATTCGGTCGCGACCAGCTACACCACCCTGCTCGAAGACAGTGTGCACGAGCTAGAGATTAAGCGTTCACGCTTCATCACCTACCTCTACCGGGTCGACTCCGAAGCTGCCGCACGGGAGCATATTGCCGCCCTGCGCAAAACCCATTTTGACGCCCGGCACCACTGCACGGCCTTTATTCTCGGGCCCGATCGAATGACCCAACGCTCCAATGACGACGGCGAACCCTCAGGCACCGCCGGTGTACCGATGCTTGATGCCCTCGCCAAGCGCGAACTGCCCGATCACAGCCACCTTTCCGACGTGCTGGCCGTGGTCGTCCGCTATTTTGGTGGCATTAAACTTGGTGCCGGCGGGCTGGTGCGGGCCTACTCAGAAGCCGTCTCCACCGCTCTAGACCAGGCCACTTTGCTGCGCCGTGAACGCCTGCGCATCTTCGCTCTGCCGGCCACCCATGCCCTCGCGGCCCGTTATGAAAATGAGCTGCGCGCCGCCGGCTACCAGGTCGAACCCACCCAATGGCTCGCCGAATCCGCGCTAATTCACATCGGTATTCCCGATACCCCCGATGCCTCCGACCAGTTGCATGCCCACGTCGCCACGCTCACCTCCGGCTCCGGAGAGCTGCGCGCCACCACCACCCGATGGGTTGATCTGATTTGAATCCCGTTCCCAACCCCGCGCCCGATCTGCAGGCCCTGCTCGCAACGCTTAGCCGCTGGCCCGATGTCCAAGCACCCAACCTGTTTGCTGCCGATGCGGCCGACCGATTGATCCTGGATACCGCCGCCGAACATGCGGCCGACGCCGGCTGGCCCGCCAACATCTCGATCGTCGGCGATCACTACGGTGCGTTGACTCTGGGTGCGCTGGCTCTGGGCAGCACCTCGGTGCGTGTTCACACCGATTCGCTCACCGCCCGCCACGCCATCGAGGCCAACCTCCGCCAGCTCATGCCAGAAGCTAGCGAACGCCTCCAATTTTTCTCGCTGGCCCAGGTCGCGGAACAGGCTTCCACCATTTTGCTGACCCTGCCGCGTGGTCTGGACGTGTTGGATGAACAGCTCGCGGCCATCGCCGCCGTCGCCGCGCCCGAAGCGACGCTATTTGCCGGTGGCCGCATCAAACATATGAGCCGGTCGATCAACGGCTTGCTGACCTCACGCTTTACCCGGGTCGATGTCTCGCTGGCTCGGCAGAAGTCCCGCGTTTTGACCGCATCGCTTCCGTTGGGGCAACAGCCGCCATCCCGCTTCCCGGCCACCGCAACCCACCAGGTCAAGGGCAACAGTTTTAGCCTGCACGCCGGCGCCGGGACCTTTGGGGCCGCGCGACTTGACCCCGGCACTCGCCTGCTTTTGGAAAATTTGCCCGATCTTGGCGCCCACAAAACCCTGGTGGACTTAGCCTGCGGCAATGGCTCCATCGGCGTGTACGCAGCGCTCACCCATCCCCATATTCAGGTGGACGCCTCCGATCATTCGGCTTCCGCCGTGGCATCAACACTGGCCGCGGCGCAGCTCAACGGGTTATCGCAGCGCGTGAGCGCCACCCAGGACGATGCCCTACGTCGCCTGCCTGATGCTTCGGCGACGCTCATAACGCTGAACCCGCCCTTCCATATCGGCAATACGGTCACAGCTGACATCGCGTTCAAACTGATCGACGACGCCGCCCGAGTCCTTGCGCCCGGCGGCACCCTGCTGTGCGTCTTCAACTCGCATCTGCGCTACCGCAACGAATTGGTTCGGCGGGTTGGCCCCACCACCCAGTTGGCCAGGGATAAGACCTTCACCGTCACGGCTTCCGTCAAGGGGTCTTAGGACTTTTCCACAACTCGCGATCGCGTCTTCATGCTCCCTACGCCGGCGCTGCATTCTTGGTCCATGAGTGATTCGATCGGTCAGGCCATTGCCGACCTCAAACAGGCGATCAGGAGCACTTCGGCATTCACCGCCGATCAGGCTCTGGCTATCGCTGCACTCATTCCGGATCTGCACCAGTTCATCGCCCCCATTGCTGGTGCAGATTCGGAAAACCAAGCGGCCTACTCACAGGATCCGCGTTTCGCGCTGACCCTGGCACAGTCGGCCGAGCTGGCCGCCCACCAAGCATTACGCACCCAGGTGTACGCGGCGCATCTGCTCGAATCCGCAGCAGCCCACACCCTGACGACAGACGAGTTGGAAGCCGTCCGCGCAGGGAGCGTTGACTTTTCCGAACCCGCGCAGTGCACCGGCCAACGCCCCAGTTTTCGTAACAGCACTGACTTGCTCGCCTCGTGGTTGTGCCTAGAACATTTTGAGGCTCAACGTCGCACAGATAGCGCGCACCATGTTTTCGCCCAGTACGACTACCAGCATCAGGCGTATCCAGCCCAGTTCCCCCTCATGGCCCAGCGGTTTCGTGATGCCTCCCTGTCACCGGCTGAAGCGCTTTCCGTCGCCCGTCGTTTAGGCTCCCTGGAACCGAAACGCACAGAATTCGCCCCTCCAACCACGTCCACTGTGCGCGATGAGCAGGGCCAGCTACTCGAGTCCGTGCTGAACCTGGAAATGGACGAGCCAGAACCTGCCACCCGACGCAAGGCCGTCAACCTAGTTATCAAGACGGCGCGCGAACAACTATCCCAGGAACAGCCCGAAGCCGAAGAAGGGATCTTCCGCAAGGGCCTGCGTCGTGGTCTCATTTGGTACGAGATGGGACTGCGACCGGTTCGCGCGGAACTTTTCGAATCTGGACTCACTCAGAGTGACAACCCACGCTCCGGCGCAGGGCAAACGGCCAGCGAAGCGTTCGTCGATGAAAACGCTGAAACGCAAGAGTCCGCAGGCGAACATCCGGACTTCATCACCGATGAGGAAGCCGCCACCGCCGAGTCCACCGATTCCGCGCCCATTTCTCCAGCGGCCCGTCGACTCAACGCGGTCATGAATTTGCTCGAACTCAACGCTAAACGGCTCAAGCGTCTGCAAGAAGCGATGGGCAAACGGGCAAATTCGCCAGATTCTTCGCCTCCTGAGACCGAGGATCTGGACTTACCCGTGATCAAACCGCAGGTAGTGGTCATGTTGACTCTGGCCGAGTTGGAAGGTCGAGCCGAAACCCACGGAATCACGGGACATGGTTTTAAGCTCAGCGTCACCGATCTTCGCCAAACCCTAGCCAAAGCGAAAATCATTCCGATGGTTTTGGGCGGTAAGGGCGAGCTCCTGGACATTGGGCGCAGCCAACGCAAGCATCCTGGCTATATGCGTTTAGGCATATCGGTGCGCGACCGGGGTTGCATTGTGCCCGGTTGCACCATGGATCCCGAACGCTGCAATATCCACCACATCTGGTTCTGGTCGGAAGGTGGAGTCACCTCCGTGTACTGGAGTGCGATGCTCTGCGATACCCACCATCATGATGTCCATGCCGGGCTCATCAAGGTCATTCCAGATGACGGGGTCCCTAAGGTCATTCTCCCGAACTTTGTCGATCCGACCCAGACCCCTGTGCGTAACCGTTATAACGATGTACAAGCGGCCTAACTCGCGCTAGCCCGCGACAAGACTGTCCCACGCCAGAGTCAAACCTCGTTGAATTCTTCTTTGGGCTCGCTCAAACACGTAATGCGCAAGCCCACTGGCATGCCCAAGAAAGTAGCCCAGCTACCGCTCAATTCTAGCCATCCCGGGGTGAGTCCCATCCCTTGCATGTTCCAGGCTCGTGTTGCCATAGGTTAAAAACAAAGGTCCAACCCTTTCGGGTTGGACCTTTGCGTATCAGCTAAAGCTAATTACGTTTCCTGCACGAGGCAGAAGCTGAAATTAGTTGCCGGTCAGCTTCTCGCGCAGTGCAGCAAGAGCTTCGTCGGAAGCCAGGGTACCTGCATCGGTGGCTGGAGCCTCCGAGGAGTACGAAGCTGGAGCTGGCTCGGAGCTACCTGCAGCAGCAGGCTCTGCTTCTGCGTCGGCTACGATTGCGGCAGCAACCTGCTTCTTGTGTGCTTCCCAACGCTCCTGAGCAGCAGCGTACTGTGCTTCCCATGCAGCGCGCTGGGTGTCGAAGCCTTCGAGCCATTCGTTCGACTCTGGGTCGAAGCCCTCTGGGTACTTGTAGTTGCCGGCCTCGTCGTACTCTGCAGCCATGCCGTAGAGTGCTGGGTCGAACTCGGTGCCCTCTGGGTCAACACCTTCG